>SAMEA3663006__coassemble_261_pt1 | contig 31064 bp, 31 predicted proteins | sample SAMEA3663006__metabat2_low_PE_028 | metagenome-assembled genome bin SAMEA3663006 (sample SAMEA3663006) | pig gut metagenome | biome: pig gut; feature: pig-associated habitat; material: faeces | place: France | collected 2012
TAATTAATTTTTTTAATATTATTTATAATAAGTTGATAATTAGAATCTCTATAATCTATTTTAGCATCTATATAGCATATATCATTTTTATTAATATCACTATTATTTTTTAAAACATTTGGAAACATTACAAGTTCAAATTCCATATCTTCATTACTACCAGTTAAAAATGCCATTTTATCACCCTTTTTAGTATTAATAATATTTATTCTATCAATTAATAACACAGTTTTAACATTTGCATCTTTTTTCATATTAGTAATTTTCTTAAAAATATTATTATAGTATTGTTTAACAGGATGATTATTTAAATAAAATCCTATTTGATTAGATTCTTTAATCAATAATTCTTTATTAGAAAATTCATTAAATTGTTTTAATTCTGGATATATATCAAAGTCTAAATTATGAGATATTTCAGCATAATTAATTAATTCCTCAATATTTTCTAAAATAGTTCTTCTATTAATATTTAGAATATCAAAACAACCTGCATTAACTAAACATTCTATTGTATTTTTATTAACTATTTTAGAATAACATTTTTTAAAAAAATCATAAATATCAGTAAAAGGAGCTTTATTAATTATTTCATTAACTGCTTCCCTACCTACACCTTTAATTCCCATCAATGGATAAAGTAAACAATTATCTTTTATAATAAATTCATTTTTACTTTCATTAATATTTGGATTTAATATTTTAATATTATGCTTTTTACAATCACTTACATATTTTTTGATACCATCAGATGAACCTATATAATTATTCAAATGATTCTTCATAAAATAAATTCTATAATTACCTTTAAGATAAGCTTCTAAATAAGCAACTTTAGCATATGCTACAGAATGACTTTTATTAAATCCGTATGATGCGAATTTTAAAATCATTTCGTATACTCTAGTAGCAACATCTAAAGAATGTCCTTTTAAAGTACATCTATTTATAAATATTTCTTTTTGTTTAATAATTATATCTTCTTTTTTCTTACTCATAGCACGTCTTAAAATATCAGCTTCTCCTAGGCTATATCCAGCCATAACTTGTGCTACTTGCATAATTTGTTCTTGGTAAATAATTATCCCGTATGTAGGCTTTAAAATGCTTATTAGAGAGTCATCAATATAATCCACTAATTCTTGATTATTTCTTCTTTTAATATAACTATCTATAAATTGCATAGGACCCGGTCTATAAAGCGCTATAGCATCCACCACTTCATTAAATGAAGTAATTTTAAACTTTCTTAAAAAATTTACCATACCTTGGTTTTCAAATTGAAATATACCAAGCATATCAGCATCATTAAATACTTTTAATGCATTCTTATCATTTTCAGGAATATTAAATACATCAATATCAATTCCAATATCATCCACTAAAGAATGAATATTGCCAAGATTTGATAAAGATAAGAAATCCATTTTAATTAATCCTATTTCCTCTAAATATGTATGATTAAAAGCAGTAGTATAATAATCACCATGAGATTTATCTAAAGGAATAACTGTATCTATATCAGTATCACTTATAATTACACCAGAAGCATGTAAAGTAATAGTTCTTTTTAAATCCTCTAATTTCTTTGACACTTCATATAATTTCTTTAAATTATCATCCATATTAATATGGTCTCTTAATTTTTCGTTTTCTAAGTTTTTTTCTAAAGTTTTACTAGAATCAATTAATGATGAAATATATTCAACATTTATATCCATTACACGGCCAACATCACGAATAGCTTGTTTAGCTTTAAATGTACCAAATCCAATAATAGGAACCACTCTTTTTTCACCATATTTTTCTATACAATAATTAATAACTTCTTGTCTTTTTGAATCTTCTATATCAACATCGATATCTGGTAATGTAACACGTTCAGGATTTAAAAATCTTTCAAATAATAAATTATATTTTAAAGGATCTATTGTAATAATATCTATTAAATAGGCAACTAATGAACCGGCTGCTGATCCTCTTCCTGGTCCTATATATATATTATTATTTTTAGCATACTTAATAAAATCACTAACAACTAAAAAATAATCACAAAATCCCATATCATTAATTGTATTTAACTCTATTTTTAATCTATCAATATATGCTTTAGGAACTCTTGTTCCAAATTTTTTAATCAGTCCTTCTTTACATAATTTTTTTAAATATGTAAAACTATCCATATTATCTGGACAATCAAATTTAGGTAAATAAATTTTACCTTCAGGAAATTCTAAATTACAAGACTCGGTAATTATTTTATTGTTTTCTAAATCTTGAGTTGGAAGTTTAGATAACATGTTTTCTAATATTACATAATTATTTCCATTTAGTTCTATTTCATTAATTTTCTTTCCGTCTCTTATAGCATATAAATATTTTAAATATTCTATATCATTTTTTTCTATATATAGTGTTTCATTCATGAATACACATTTTTCTTTAATTGTTTTTCTTATACTAGGTAAATTATAAGACATATATAAATCATCATTATATATTTTTTTTATTTTTTGATAGTATTTATTAGATTCAGTTGTTAATATACAAATAAGGTTGCTATTATATTTAAGTAAATCATTAGGTTTAATCATTCTTTCTGATTGTATAGTTGATAATTTAATCAAATTTTTATAACCTTCATAATTTTTCGCATATAATACTATTTTATCTGGAATACTTACCTCTAAACCAATAATTGGTTTTATATTATTTTTAGTACATTCTTTATAAAAATCATATGCTCCATACATATTAGAATCAGTTATAGTTAATGACTTTAAATTATTATCTAAAGCAAATTTAACTAATTCATCTATTTTTATAATACTTGATAATATATTGTTATTTGTTTTAATATAAAGTGGTGTATACATACTATCACGTTCCTAACATAATCATTTTAACATATTTTATTGTATTTTAAAGTAAATATAAGAAAATTAACAAAAAAGTTAACTTTTATCCCAATTTATTTGACTTTAAAGTAAATTTATGATAAAGTTATTAAGCGAGGAACAAAATTAAATTAATATGTATAGGAGGAATTATAATGGCTAAAAAAGTAAGTAACACAACTCCACTTTTTGGAAATAGAAGATCACATGCTTGTAATGCTACAAGACATGCTCAAAAACCTAATTATCAAAAAGTAAAATTAGATAATGGTCAAACTGTTGTTATGACTGCAAGAGAATTAAGAACTTTAAAAAAAGAACAAGCTTAATTTAAAGTGATATAAAGAATGAAGAGTGAAGCTCTTCTTTTTTTGTGCATAATAAAGGATTAAGACAATGTCTTAATCCACTATTAATATTTTTCTCGTTGTATATTTTTGATATTCTAATTTTGCACCTGACATACCAGCTGAATCAGATGCTGTAAATATACCAAGTTTATCATAATCATCATATAAACCAAGTTCAGAAGAACCACCACGAACTAAAACAGGATATGCTCCGTTAGGTGTAGTTATACCATCACCAAACCAAGAAATTCTAAACGCCTGTGCTGTATCCCCTACATATGCTACTTGTGGTAACATTTCACCTATAGCATCACCTGGCATCCAATCAGGATTAGTCTCACATGTACCACTTGTTGTATATTTACGAGTGAATGGATATAAATCATAATACTTTGGATCAGGAAGTGGTGTACCATTATTATAACTTCTTAAAACACCAGCACCATCAGTACCTTTTGAAATATCTCCATTAAATCCATTTAGATGTAAACCCGATTCTTGAATAAAATTAGCAGCACTATTGCATCTTGAACCAAATGTGGTACCAAAACAAAATCCTGCTGTAGGATTACCATTTGCTGAAGTAACAAGTGAAAAATTTTGTTCTGCTCTTCCACCAGCCATATCATATACACCATATATATTTCCCGTAGTAGAAGCCTTAACACCATATGTTAAATCATTATATCTATATGTACCATTAGTACTTACAGTACTTTCAGTTACTTTAGTATCTCCTGCACTTCTTCCAGTATAATATCCAGTACTATCATTTAAAGCTACTTCTGTACAGTGATCTTTAGTATCACATCTACCATATATAGAATAAGCTAAGTAAGTAACAGCTCCCCATTCCATTGTTTTTACCATATGAACATCATATACATTTCTATTTGTTGTACCTGTTACTAATTCTTGCATATTCCAAATTACTTTATGATTATTATCTAATTGTCTATCTCCCATTGATACTACATCAGGTATAGATCTATAAACTGATAAATCTTTATTACCACCAGTTGCCGCTTCAACATCATTATCTAGTGAAGATTCAAATTTATCAATCCAAATACCTGTTTTTTTAACTCCACCAAATTCAAATCCATTATGAATTCTATAATCATTTGCAATAGTTTTATCTTTAGAGTTAAATGTAATACTTATTGCTTTGGGACCTACACTACTATTATATTCTTGATTATCACCACGCCAATTAATTTTATAAGAATATCTAGGAATATATACCATAAAACTATTAACATCATCAATATTAACAATATCTCCCGTTTTTAAAGGTTTTACTCCACTTCTTAAAATAACAACATTAGCCCATCTACGTTCTTTATAAGAATACCAATCCTCAAATAATGAAGCAACTACCCACTTTTCGCTATTTTCATCATAAATTACTGGAAACATTTTTTCAGTTAATACTGGATCAGCACCATTTAATAATTTTTCAGTATATGGTTTTTTAATAATTATTAAACGATTAATAGTTGATGTATTACCATATTTATCTGTTGCAGAATATGTTATTGTATAAGTACCCATAATACCTAAACTTAAATTTGTGCTTGCTGTAAAACTTAATTCGTCACCATTTTTATCGTGAGCACTAACACCAGCCAAAATATTAAAACTTGTTAGGTTAACACTTAAATATGTATCTCCAGGATGTGTAATAACTGGTAAATCACTACTAACAACATTAACTACTCTTTCTATTGATAACTCTTTATTATTATCTGAAAAATCAGAAATATAATATTCTATGAAATAATTAGTAGGCTCAGTAGTTTGAATACTACTTACTTCATTATGATTTTTATCATAATATCTTACACCTACTGAACTAGAAAGATCTGTTCCCATATAAGTAAGAGTAACCCATGGATCACTAAATGTACTTCCTGTTTGAATAACCATTTCCTCTTCCCCATTTAATTTAAAATTAACACTATAATTACTATCATCAGTAGGACATGCATCATTAGAAATAATATAATAAAGATCATAACCTTTTTTTGCAAATAATATATTAGAATCAAAATCTACATTGCTAAATAATTTTTTATCAATAAGTCCTTCCTTTATAAGTTTATCAAAACTTATACATTGAAGTGTTTCAGTATCAATATCTCTTGCTTCTGTATATGATTTTATAGCATCAGAAATTAAAGAATCTTCAGCAATACTAATACGATTATCACTCTTTTTTAATAAATGAGTAACAGACGTAGATGATATAAGAAACAATATTGATAAAATAACTAATACAGCAATCATTTCAACTAATGTAAATCCCTTTTTATTCATAATCATACCTTCTTCTATTAAAATTATAACACAAATATATACATATTAAATAAAATAATTTAATGTATATAAAAAAAAGCATATTTCTATGCTTTTCTTTCAACATCTAGTAATGTATCATGACCATTTAAATCAAATGTATCACTTAAATTATCAGACTTAATTAATGAAACAGCTAATGTTTCATTTTTAATAAATTCCATATTATGTTCAATTGTTTTTTCAACTAATTCATCACCATTATAATAAATAGTAATTCTATCAGTGATATTAAAATCTCTTTCTTTTCTTAAGTTTTGAACCTTAGAAATCATTTCACGAGCAATACCTTCTTCAATTAATTCATCAGTTAAATTAGTTTCAAGAATTATAAAATTATTACCATCCATAGCAACATTGAATCCTTCTTTAGCACTAATTCTTATATCAGCATAATCAGGTAATACTTTAACTTCCTCACCATGTATAAATACATTTATAGAATTTCCTGCTTGTAATTCTTTAACTTGGTCTAAATCTAATTTAGCAAGTTCTTCACCTAAGAATATAATATTAGAACCAAATACTTTACCAGCAACTTTAAAGTTAGGTTTAACAACATAATTCATATATTCAGAAACATCTTTAGTAAATTTTACGGTTTTAACATTTAATTCTTCTTTAATTAAATCAACTAAATCACCCATTAACATTTCTTTTTCACTATCAATTAATACTTCACTAATTGGTTGTCTAACTTTAATTTTAGCTTCTTCACGAGCATTTCTACCTAAAGAAATTAAATCGCGAACTAAGTCCATTCTATCTTCAATAGTATCATTTAATAAGTCTTCATTACATACTGGATAATCTGCTAAATGTACTGATTTTTCATTAGTTAATTTAGTATATATTTCATCAGCTGTAAATGGAGATAATGGTGCTATTAACTTGCATAATCCACATAATACTTCATATGTAGTTTGATATACACCCTTCTTACTATTATCAAGTTCTGATGCCCAGAATCTACGTCTATTTCTTCTTATGTACCAATTAGATAAATCTTCTGATACAAATAATGTAATAGCTCTAACAGCTTTATTTAAATCATAATCATCCATAGCATTAGTTGTATATCTAACTAATTTATTATATTTAGATAATAACCACTTATCAATTTCTTCTAAATCTTCATATTCTACTTTATAATCTCTTGGATCGATATTATCAGTATTAGCATACATTTGGAAGAATGTATAAGTATTTTTTAAAGTATTAAAGAATTTGGAAATCATTTCCTTAATTCCATCCTCATCAAATTTAAGAGGAGTCCAAACTGGAGATGCATGTAACATGAACCAACGAGTAGCATCAGCACCATAATTTTCTAAGATTGGCATTGGCTTAACAGCATTACCTCTTGATTTATGCATTTTTTGACCATGTTTATCTAATACTAGATCATTAACTACAACATTTTTATATGGAGATTTACCCATTACAAATGTAGATATTACAAGTAATGAATAGAACCAACCACGTGTTTGATCTATCCCTTCTGCAATGAAATCAGCTGGGAATTGACTTTCAAATAATTCTTTATTTTCAAATGGATAATGATATTGTGCAAAAGGCATAGCACCTGAATCAAACCAACAATCAATAACATCTGTTACACGTGTCATAGTTTTTCCACATTCAGGACATTTAATATGAACATTATCAACATATGGTCTATGTAAATCAATTGATTCATCAATTTCTTCAATTGATTTTTCAACTAATTCTTTTATAGAACCAATCATTTCATCATGGCCACAAGAACATCTCCATAATGGAATTGGTGTTCCCCAATATCTATTTCTAGAAATAGCCCAGTCATTCATATTTTCTAGCCAATTACCAAATCTTTTTTCACCAACATAAGATGGATGCCAATTAACTTTATTATTTTCTTCAATGATTTTATCTTTATAAGCAGTTGTTTTAATATATAAAGATTTTTTACTGTAATATACAAGTGGTGTTTTACATCTCCAACAATGTGGATAATTATGCACCATCTTTTGTTTAGCAAATATTTTATTTTCTTTTGCTAAATATTTAATTATATCTACTTCAAGTTCAGGATCAACTACTAAACGTCCAGCCCAAGGACCTTCAGTATAACATCCTTTTTCATCAACTGGATTAAAAATTGGTAAATTATATTTTAATCCTACTTCGTAGTCATCAGCACCAAATGCTGGAGCTATATGAACAATACCAGTACCATCTTCCATAGTAACATAATTATCACATGCTACAAAGAATCCTTTTCTATCAGCTTTTAAGAAAGGCATAAATTGTTCATATTCAGTATATTCTAAATCTTTTCCAAGATATTCTTCTACTACTTCATAATCATCACCTAAAACTTTATTAGCAAGTTTTTTAGCAACAATATAGTATTTATCTTCTAATTTACATTTTACATATTTTTCATTAGGATTAACACATGCACCAGTATTTGAAATCAATGTCCATGGTGTTGTTGTCCATACTAAGATATATGTATTATCTTGATTTTTAACTTTAAAAGGAACTGTTACAGTGTTAACACTTATTTCTTTATATCCTTGTGCTACTTCATGACTAGCAAGTCCTGTACCACATCTAGGACAATAAGGTAATATTTTTAAACCATCATAAATTAAACCTTCATCGAAATATTTTTTAAGTATCCACCATTCTGTTTCAATATAATCGTTATTATAAGTAATATATGGATTTTTTAAATCAATGAATTGCCCCATCTTGTGTGTAAAATCTTTAAATGCAGCTTCATTTTCCCATACACTTTCTCTACATTTTTTATTAAATTCAACAATACCATATTTTTCGATATCATCTTTACCTTGGAATCCTAATTGTTTTTCAACTTGTACTTCTACTGGTAGACCATGAGTATCCCAACCAACTTTTCTAAGTACTCTATAGCCTTTCATAGTTTTATATTTACAGAAGACATCTTTAGATAGTTTTGCAAGCATATGGTGTACACCTGGCATACCATTTGCAGTAGCTGGACCATCATAGAATACGAAATCTTCAGAATCTTTTCTATTATCAATTGTTTGTTGTAATAAATCTTCTTTTTCCCATTTTTCTAGTAATTCATGTTCTACAGTACTAGTTTTTCTTTTGTCTAATTCTTCAAATTTACTCATATTATCACTCCTTTGTATATTGTAAATGCATAGTATGCTATAAATAGAAGTAGCATACCAATACCTTCTAGTTTGGTTATTTTACTGTCGACTGAAAATAAGAATAATAATAATGTTGATATTAGAAGTACAAAAATATCAAAATTATTAAATCCATTAGGTGTAACGCCTCCAAAAAGCATTACTGGTACACCTAAAACTAAACCAATATTATATATATTGCTTCCTATAATATTTCCTAATACAATATCGTGTTCTTTTTTTAATGCTGCAGATATACTACTTGCAAGTTCAGGTAACCCTGTACCAAATGCAATAATTGTTAATGAAATAATTCTATCACTAACATGTAATGCCTTAGCAACATTAGTTGCACTATCAACAACTAAATCAGAACCCATTATTATTGAAACAGCACCTATTATAGAAATAAATATTGATTTTTTTAGTGAATATTTTGAAATTTCCTTTTCATCTTTATCATTACTTTTTTTTGTTATTGAGAATAGATAGTATAAGAATATTAATAGAAATATCACTATTACAAGACCATCAGCTCTAGATATTGAATCTACAATTCCATAATTAAATACATTATCACAAAGCAATATAGCAAATAATGATGAAATCATTATATTAAAAGGCATTTCTTTTTTTACCGTAGTAGATTTTACTTTTATTGGAGAAATAACTGAACATATTCCTAAAATCAAAAGAATATTTATAATGTTACTCCCTATTACTGTTCCTATTATCATATCCCCTTTATTAGATAATATAGAATTACAACTAATTGCAAATTCAGGTGCACTAGTACCCAAAGAAACAATTGTAAGCCCTATAAGAATCTTAGGAATATTAAAGTGTTTTGCTATTTCAGATGCTCCGTCAATAAAATAATCAGCACCTTTTATAAGTATAATAAATCCTACCAACAATAGAATAATTTGTATAAACATGTTATACCCCTTTCATTAACAAAAAAATCCCATCCTGCTAAGGACGAGATTTACCCGCGGTACCACCTTAATTTATAAATAGTTATACACTTAAAACTATAACGCGTTACCGTTCTATAAGAAACATCAAGAGTGATCTATACTAAAACATCTATATTAGTTCTCACCAACCACTAACTCTCTTAATAGAATTACTTAGTACCGTCTCCATCATTTGTTTTAAAAATCTACTTTTTCAATATCGTTAACCATATCTAGTTGTTGTTCAATTATAGCTTTTAAACGTCTCTTATATATGTTTATATTACGCTTTAATGTTGCTGCTTCATCCTCGGTTTTTTCAGCTCTAAGTAAAGCTTCATTAATAATTCTATTTGCATTCTTTTTAGCATCTTCAACAATTAGTTCAGATTCTTTATATGCATTGTTTTTAATTTGATCAGATGTCTTTTGAGCCATATATAAGGCTTTATTTAAGGTAGATTCCATACGTTCATATTGTTCTACTTTATCTCTCAAATTATCAGTTTTACTTAATTCATCTTCCAAATCCGCAATACGAGCATCACGAGCTTTTAATTCACCAACAATCTTTTCAACTTGGTTAATTACTTGATCCAAGAAAGCATTAACTTCATCAGGATCATAGCCATTAGCTGTTCTATTGAATTTCTCCATAAATTCACCTCTATATGGCGCTACAACGTATTGTAGCACAGTTTTTTTTATTTGTAAACATCAATTTACCATTCTACATCATCTTTATCATTGTCTTTACCTGATTCTTTTTCATCAGAAATTTGACCTTCAATATTAACATTGTTTGGAGTTAATAGAAAAATTCCTCCACCAATCTTTTGAATTTGGCCACCTATAGCATAAATAGCACCATTTAATACATCAACGATTCTTTTTGCTTGTGCTTGAGTAACTCTTTTTAAGTTAACAACAACAGCATCTCTATCTTTTAAATGATCTATAATTTGGAAACTTTCTGAATAAGCACGAGGTTCAAGTAAAATCATTTTACTTCTTCCATCTTCGGCTAAAGCATCTTGTGGTTTTATATTGTAATATTCATCAACAGAACTTGTTCCTTCTATAGTTTCATCATCACTATCTTTTAAGAATTTATTCATAAAACCCATAGTTATTCCTCCTATTTTATTCAATTATCTATAAGTATTTTATCATACTTAAAAAAAAAATAAAAGACTTTTTATGAAATAAAAAAAAGGAATGAATACACATTCCTAGATAAATGATTTTCTTAATTTATATACTCCAATAAATAAACCTACAATTCCTAATCCAATTGTATATAATGATACATTAGCATCAGTAATAGGAACATTTACAGCCTTAGTATTAAACATAGTAACTTCTGAATCACCAGTTTTATCAGAATTAACTAAAAATTCAATCTTTTCGTTTTGTAACATATAACCAGTTGGTGCAGTAGCTTCTTCTAAAGTATATTTACCTGAATTTAATTTTAATTTATATGCTTCTTTTGTAGTAGTCCATCTTGCAACTTCTTTACCAGTTTCATCTTTAACAATTAATACAGCCCCATCAATGTTTTCTTTATTATCCTTATCTTGTAATAAACAAGATACTTCAAATTTACTATCTGTATTTTTGTTTTCTTCTTTATTTTCTTCTTTATTCTCTTCTTTATTCTCTTCTTTGCTTTCTTCTTTATTTTCTTCTTTGTTTTGTTCTTTATTTTCTTCTTTAACATCTGCATATGGATTTTTAGATTCTTCTTTTTTAGTTTCAGTACTTTCTATTTTTCTTTTAACTGTTGTATCATTTTTGACAAGTGTTACAGTTTTATTTTGGTCATATGCATATACATTAACTGTATTTACAAGCACTAAAATAGAAAAGAAAACAAACATATATTTTAATACTTTATTCATAAATTTCACTCCTAACTATAAATATATTTAGTCAATTTAAAAAACTAAATTACGCTAGTATACCATAATTATATTTTTTGTCAATGTATTTTTGATAACATATAAAAAAAAGAGTTTATTAAAACTCTATAATTTATATATATTATAACCCATATTTTTTAGTTCTCTAAATAATCTATTTAAAGGTAGTCCTACAATATTATAAAAATCTCCCTGAACATTTTCTATAAATAACATAGCCTCATTAGATACTGAAAAACCACCAGCACGTGAGGTAATATTAGAGCCATTTTCTAGATACCATTTTATATCTGTATCAGATAACGTACTAAAAGTAAAATCAGTTTTTTCATAAAAAGTATTTACTTTATCATCAACCATAATAGTAACACCTGTATATGCACTACTAGTTTTACCAGATAAATTTTTTAACATTTCAAATGCTTCATTTAAATCTTTTGGTTTTTCTAATATTTTATTATCACAAAATATAACAGTATCACAAGCTATAACAAGTCCATTAGTTCTTTTATACACATTACTAGCTTTTTGTTTTGATAAATCCATTACATAATCATATACATTTTTACAAGAAGAATTTTCTTCAATATTACTTGGAATAACTTCATAATTGATATGAAGATTATCAAGAATTTTTTTTCTATCCTTCGAATTAGATGCTAAAATTAATTTCATACTTACCTCCTACAAAAAAAGAATTCTTAAATGAATTCTTTATTGAAAAATTTAATAATCTTTTCTGTTTGAATTAACATTGGATCACAAAATTTATCACCTAAATTTAATTCACGTTTTACTAAAGATAATTCAGTACATCCAAGAATAACTATCTCATCATCTTCTAAGTTTTCAATAATTTTATTCCATTTGTCTAAATTAGTATTTTTTCCACATTTAATATCATCATAAATTGTAGACATAACAAGTTTTTGAATATCATCATTAGGAATCCTATACTCTAGACCATATTTATCACAAGCATTTTGATATAATTTAGAATTAATAGTCCCACTGGTAGCAAGAATATATACTTTTTTAATACCTTTACTATTTAGATAATTAACTGTATCATCAACCATATTATTAACAGGTACGTCTGATACTTTTTGCATATCTTCATGAAAATAACATGAAGTATTACATGGAATAGCAATCATATTACATCCAAGTTTATTAAGAAGCATAATATCTTCTTTTAAATCTGGTAGTGGACTTTTTTCTGACTTTCCTAAAATATAAGCTGTTCTATCAGGAATGGTTGCATGATTTAAAATAACCATATTTATATGTTCTTGATCACAATTAACTTTAGTATGTTCTATAATCATTTGGTAGAAGTAGCTAGAAGCCATACTACCTACTCCACCAATAATTCCTAATTTCATTTTACACCTCATTTATAAAGTATACTTTATACCAAATTAAGAAAGTATAAATAACATATATTTTACGACCATTTTGTTTCTTTTCATTTTTATGATCATCTAATAATTTATTTAAATAATCTACTTTAAAAAATTCACTTACAAAATCTTCATTAAATAATTCTTTTACTTTATTGTAATATTTATCTTCTCTTATCCAATAATGGAATGGAACAGGAAATCCCCATTTAGGACGTGTAGCCCATTCATCAGGTAATACTTCATTTGCAGTTTTTCTTAAAATATATTTTGTAGTATTATCTCTAGATTCCATATTAGAAGGAATTGTTTGAGCAAGATTCATTACTTCTTTATCTAGAAATGGTACACGTAATTCAATTGAATGTGCCATTGTCATTTTATCAGCTTTAAGAAGTAAATCTTCTGGTAACCATAAATGGAAATCACAATATTTCATTTTTGTTATATCATCTTTATCTTTTACTTTTTCATAAATAGGTGCTATTATTTCTTTCCAAGTTTTACCTTTTAAATATTTTTCTTGTAAAACTTTATCTTTTTCACCTTCACCAAAGATAAATGCAGGACCTACATAATATTCTTCAGGTGCTAGACCATTTTTAACTAAAAATTTACGACCATGGAACCATGGACGTTCTAAAGCCCATTTACCAATAGCATGTCTTAAAAAAGCAGGTAATTTTCTGTATTTTTTATCTTTATCAGTAACCATATATGTATCATTACCACCAAATACTTCATCTGCCCCTTCTCCAGATAATGCAACTGTTACATGTTTTCTAGTCATTTCTGATAAAAAATATAAAGGTACATTAGAAGGATTAGCATGTGGTTCATCTGAATAATACATAATTTTTTCTAATGAATCAAAATATTCATCAGGTGTAATTGTTTTATTAATATTTTCAATTTTTAATAAATCAGATAATTCTTTAGCTTGATCAATCTCACTAAAATGTTCTCTTTCAAATCCTACTGAAAAAGTATTATTAGGCATTAATAATTTAGCAATATAACTAGAATCAACACCACCTGATAAAAATGATCCAACTTTAACATCACTAATTCTATGATGTTCAACAGAATCTTTCATTACTTCTTGAATTTTTTTAGAAAATTCATCCATACTTGTATCTAAATCATCGTTAAAATTAATATCATAATATTGTCTAATATCTAATTTTCCATCTTTATATGTAAAGCAATGTCCAGGTTTTAATTTATATACACCCTTAAAAAATGTTTCATTTAAAGATGAAAATTGGAAAGTTAAATAAGGACGTAGTGCTTCTTCATTTAATTCTTTTTTAAAATTTGGATTAGCAAGGAAACTTTTTATTTCTGAACCAAAAATGAAAGTATCATTCATATTAGCATAGTATAATGGTTTAATACCAAAAATATCTCTAGCACCAAACATTTTACGTTCTTTTAAGTCCCAAATTACAAAACAATACATACCTCTTAAATGATCAACAATATCTTCTCCATATTTTTCATATCCATGAAGAATAATTTCAGTATCTGTATTTGTTCTAAATTTATGACCATCTTTTTCTAAATCTTTTCTTAATTCTAAAAAGTTATAAACTTCTCCATTAAAAAATATTAATTTATCTTCTTCTTCATTATATATTGGTTGAGTACCACCAGATAAGTCAATGATACTTAATCTTCTAAATCCTATTGCTACATCTTCATCGCAATAATAACCATCACTATCAGGCCCTCTATGAATTATTCTATCGGCCATATCTTTTATTATTTTTTGCTTTTCTTTTTTAGATTGTTTATTAACAAATCCTACAATTCCACACATATATTAATCTCCTTTTGATTTAATTTTAATACATTTTATAAACAAATGTCAAATAAAAAAGATAACTGGGTTATCTTAAAATCCAATGATAGTTCCATCATTTGCAAACTTTAATTCTTGTTTATTATTACTATCTTCTTTTTTATTTATACCAATAACAATTCCATTTTCATCAAACAAATATTTACTTACTGGTTTTTCTGAATTAACTAATAATTTATCATTTGATATAGGTAATTTATAACCTTTAAATATTATTTTCTCAATGTCATTTTGACTAAATAAAATATTTTTATCAATCATTGATAATCCATTAGGATACATTACACCTATATAATCTTCAATATTATATCCTTTATTAGGATTACAAAATTTATATCCTGAAATCATAATTAAATTGTCATTATTATGCAATTTAACAATTGTTCCTATTGGTTCATATTCATAATTCATATTATAACCTCACTATCATATCAATTATATAATAAATTGTTTATTAATACAAGTATTCAAAAAACATTGTCAACTGACAATGCTTTACATATTAATATTTTTCTACATTTTCAAAAATTGAAACATTAGATAAAAGTTGGTCACTAGTAGGTTTATTTTGATTTTCATACTCATGTTTTACATCATCTAACTGAACTTTTAAATCATTTAACTTATTTGTAACAACATTACATGTATTTGTTATATCTAAAATATAGTTATTTATTTGTTCATCATATTTTAAAAATAAATCATTATTAGTTTTGACATATTCTTTCAAATATTCAAGATGTTTTTCTAAATTATCAACATAATCCTTTATTGCAGAATTCATTGAATCAACTTTATTAGCATTAATACCTATTACACTAGTTTCTTTAACTTCATTTTTAGATTCATCATCTCTTCCAGCTAAACTAGCATTAAAAACTACTTGTTGTGCTGTTTCTCTCCAGTTCATAAATTACCTTCCTTTCATTGTAATGCAATCATTGTATCATCATTATTATCATTTAATAAATCATATAAAACTTCTTCTAGATTGTCTAATTGTTCTTGAACTTCTTTAATAGTTTCTTCTAAATCAGTTATAAATTTATCTTTTTCTATTCCAATCCAACCTTCATTAAAAGAACTTTTTATTCCATCTAAATCATTTAATAACCTTTTTGTTTCAATAATAGCTTTGGTATTTAATTCTTCAAGATTTTTTTTAGTATCTACTAAAGTATAACCAAATTTGAAATCATCAAAATCTAACCCCATTCTTATCCTCCTATGTTTCTAATTCTTTTATATAAGTATATCTCATATATAGTATTTTTTCAATAAAAAAGGATAAATAATTATCCTCTTCTTGATTTTAAAACTTTAAAAAAATTATTTAAAAGTCCAAATTTATATGTACTAATAAAATAAATTATTCCACCTACTAATGCATATAATAAAACAATCATAATACTAGAAAATCTAGTAGTGACATGTGCAGGAATAAAAATATTTAATAATAGTAATCCTAAAATCATTAATAGTGCTGATATAAAAATTTTAAACATATTTCCAAAACTACTTCTAAAATGAAAATTAAACTTATATTTTAAATATCCTAACATAAATACTATAGTAACAACTTGTATAAATAATGTTAATACAGTAGCACCTTGATATGCTGGAATACCTATAAGTGGTAAATATTTCATTGCAGGAATATTAAAAATAGCCTTAAATACAAAAGCACCAAATAATGTTCCTAATGTAATTTTACTTTTATTTAATGATTGTAAAATATTTACAAGTAACCAATGAATTGAATACGTTAATGCTTGTAAAGCATACAATCTAAAAACACTTACACTTAATTTATTGTAACCATAAAAAATTGTCCATACTGGTGTTGCTAAAAAAGATAACCCTAAAGTTAATGGTAAAACAATTAATGTAAGCATTTCTAATGCTTGATTGATTTTTCTATTAACCTCATTATATTCTTTTTTAACATAACTAGATGAGATATGTGGAATTAAACTTGTAACAAAACCAATTGATACAGATATTATAATCATATCAAGTTTAGTAGCCCATGTAGCAATACTTGATAATACAATTTCAGCATTTGATCCACTCATACCCATATCTGTTAGTGTTCTTATGATTGTTGTTGAATCAACTATTACATAGAATGAATCAATTAAATCAACTAAAACAAATGGTATAGCATAAAATATAATTTTTTTAAATATATCTTTATTAGTAATTTTTAATTCTTCTTCTTTAGCTAAAGCATTTTTATTTAATTCTTTTTTATTTTTATTAATTACTATTTTTAAAAATAAATATCCAAATGCAGCACCAACTGTGGCAGCAAAAACAGAAATTTTAACTGCAAGTTCTATACTAGAATTCATTACTTTTACAACTATAAAACTACCTAATAATAAAACAATAACTCTAACTAACTGTTCTAAAACATTTGCAATACTAGATGGAGTCATCATCTTATGTCCTTGTAAATATCCTTTTGTTACACTAAATAATGGAACAACTAATAGTGCTGTTGAAACAACTCTAATAACACTAGCTATACTTTCAACTGAATTGCCACCTTCTACTCCACCTTTTAAAATATTTGCAATAGTTGGTGCAAAAATCATTAGAGCAATAAAACTAATTAACCCTAAACCTATAATAATTGATGAACCTATTTTGAATGCTCGCTCTTTAGTATTATATTGTTCTAAAGCATTATATTCACTTACAAGTTTTGACATAGCAACAGGAATACCTGATGTAGATAGATTTAAGAAAATAGCATAAATAGAATAAGCGTAACTATATAATGCTCCTCCCGTTACTCCTATCATTGCATAAAATGGGATTACATATACAAGACCTATTATTTTACAAATAATAATTCCTGCAGTAGCTATAATAGCGCCATTTAAAAAATTACTTTTTTTCATTATATTTTTTATATCCTTTTAATATTTTTTGATCCCATCTATATTGATAATATAATCTTTTTAAATTCATATCATAAGGTGCTAAAGTAAATCTATAAAAGTTTTTAATTTCATGATTAGGTACATGTTTTTTTAACTGTCTCTTAGATACAATACTAACTGTAAAATCTCTATTTGCAATTTTGAATTCATGTTTTTCATTTTTTATATAATCATTTACAATATATTCCATTAAATTAACACCATTAGCAAGATTATACATATTACTTCTACCTTGTCTAATATTAATTTCAAATACAACATATCTATCTCTTAAACGATCATATACAACATCAAAATGACCTATTCCAGTATATTTAATTTTTTCAACAAAATCTTTTAATTCGTAACATAATTTTTCATCACATGCATTAGTAATAGCATTATAATTTCCTATTAATTCTGGAGTCCTATCATGCATAAGGATTTTTCCACCTGACATTACTTCTACTTCATGATCTTTATTAGCATAGAATGTATAAACATACATATCTTCATCTGTTGATTCAATATATTCTTGTACTATAAATTTATCATCGTAACCACCATTTTTTATAATATTTATATTTTTATCAAACTCTTCACGATTATTAATAATATATCCTTTTTGTCTGCCAGCAAAATCTAATCTAGTATATTTATCAGTATTTCCTGGTTTCATAAATATAGGATATGTAAATGGTATTTCAAATTCTTCTAATTTATCTTTACTAAAATCATATACAACTGTTTCAGGATGACATAAATTTAACTTATTACATAATTCATAAAATGTGTCTTTATTAAATAATTGTAAAAATAATTCTTCATTAATTGTAGGCACAATGAAATTATCACTTAATTTCTCAATTTTATCTTTATTATGTATAACTTGTTTTACATAATAATCAGTATTAGATAATACTATTTTTTTCTTATTTGGATATAATTTATCAACATCTTCTAAAGCTTTTAACATTACTTCATCTTTTAGTAAGTCCTCATAATAATATCCTTCTATTAATTTAGAAAAAGTAGTTGGATATAATGGATATCTACCAATTACGATAGTTTTTATTTTATATGCTTCATAAAATGCACGAGCAACAGCATATGAATTCATATCACCACCAAAAATTACACCAACGAAATTTTCTTCTCTCATATAATCACCTATCTTTTTCTTAGTTTTCTTTTTTGAAGTTTTCTTCTAATTGGAATTAAAGTATTAAAAATAAAATACATTAATTTATTAGTTACTAAATCAAATTCTCCAATAAATTCATGATATTCTCCACCAAGTCTTTTTTTAAAATTATGTAGACCGTAAATAGAACTAGATTTATCTGGATTAGCATCTCCAGAACATCCGAAAAAGTCTATTTGTTTATAGCCTTCATGTTTAGCATCTAAAATGATATTATAATATAAATAATAATTAGCATTTAAGTATCTTAATGCTGTTATATTACCACCATGTACTGTCCATACTTTATCTCCATATTTAGCTGTCATAATACTTGATAATACTACTTCATCACAGTCAATTTTATCTAATTCTAAAATATCTTTATTTACTCTATTTTTTTCTGTTTCTAATTCTTTTTTTCTATTTTCTTGCTTTTTAGGATTTACTTTCGTATTTTTATTTAATGCATCCATTCTAGAATCTATATCTTTTATTTTATCTTCATATGTTTTTCTTAAATCTTTGATATTTAATTTTACAACATATAAATCACTCATATTATGTTTATGTAGTACTTCATAAAAATTTTTATAATATTCTATTGGATTACATCCAAGATTTTCTCTTTCTGCAGTTTCTTCCATAGTTATATAAAAATCATTAATATCATTAACATCACCTTTATATAATGAAAATCCATATTGATTTCCTTTATTAAGTATTTTTCTTGATGTTGAATGAATATTAGATAATATTTCTTCTTCACTTTGAGTAAGATCTAATCTAAATGTAAATCTTGGTTGTTCATTGGTAAATTCAATATTAAATCCTTTATGTTTATAACCGTTATTTTTTAGAAATTCAATTAATTTATTATTATCATTTCCTAAAATATTTCCTTCACTATCTAAATCGTATCTTTTTATATCTGGATCTATTTTAATAAATATACATTTATGTTTTCTAGCATATTTAGTTAATTCTTCTGTAAATATTTTTACAGTTTCTAAATCATTAAAATCTATAATATAACCTCTAGGACAATAAAAATAACAATATCCTTTTGGTAATTTTTTTTCTAATAATAAAGCTGTAGCAACAAGCTTATTTTTCTTTTTTAAACCAACATAATGAGGTGTAAAGTTCTTCTTTTTCATAACTTCACCCCAATAATAACTTTGCATAAAATGTGATTTCTTATGAGAACTTACAAAGTTCTCGTATTCGGTTTCATTTATATTTTCTTCAAATTTCATTGATTTTCCCTCCAAAGTTCATAATAATTATAACACGGATACAATGTTTAGTAAATTGATATAAAAAAGCATATTCTAAACTAATATGCTTTATCTAAATAATTTACCAATTTCACCTTCTTGTAATTCAGGTGCTTCAAATATTTTTTTATTTTGATCAAGAGTATTAAAAAGATTATCTGTTTTAATTTTACCATTTGCAATATCATGTAACATTTCTATTTCTTGTTTTGTTAAATTATCTCCTCTTAATAATCTTGAGTGTAAATCATTACTTAATTTTTCACATCCTTCAATTGAATAAAAGAAAGCGTTTTTAAATTCTTTATGTAAATCAACTAAATCATCTTTATGATCATAATTATCTTTAAAATCTCGTATATTATTTTCTCTTTCTGATTTTGTAAGTTTATCATTTTGACTTAATGGGGATTCTATTTCGTTAAATTTATTATAATATGAGTTTAGAATTAAGTGTGCTCCATATTGATTTAAATTCTCAATACCTTCTAATGGTTTTTTACTATTTATTTCATTAATTTTTAAAATTGCATTTAAATTAGCATCATATTCATGATATGCAAGATCATGATAAAAATTAGTACTTGTTACAAAATGTCTATTTGTAATAGATGATATTAAGTTTTCAATGTATATTTTGTCAAAATGCTCATAATTTTCGATAATATTTTTTTGTTGGTTAGCATGTTCTAATTCATGTAATATAGCAAATAAAATAAATATTTTATCAGTCGATTCTTTATTTTCAAACATAATATTTTCTCTATTTTTTTCTTTCATAGCACTAATCATTCTATTTTGTAATTTATTTCCATTTATACCTTGTTCATCAGGTAATGTTATTGTCCTTTCAAAATTAGAATAAGAAAAATAATTTTGCCCTGTTAATGTAATTGATTTACAATATTTTTGTAATTGTTGTGATAAAACTAATATTTTAGTTAATTCAAATATATCCTTATTTTCAAGTTTTAAATCATTATTAAAGTAATTCATTTGACTCACTCCTATCATTTACATTATATCAAAAAAAACACGTTTATAACGTGTTTTTGTATACTTTTTTTTGAATCTAATTCTTCTATATCTAACTTGTTTCCAAGTAATAAAGATTCTATTCTTTCATCATTATGATTAGTTACATTTTTTTTTACTTCAAAATTAGGTATTCCACTTAAATTATCTCCAAACATATTTTTATTAGCAGTTAAAAGATCAATACCTAATTTATTAGTATAAATTACAAGTAATTTGTAAGCTAGATAACGTTTTATTTCATGTTTTGTTAAAAATATTAATATATTATTTAATAATTCATTTGTAATATTTATCTCCTTAATGTTTTTTCTAAATTATCTGTACTATTTATTAATATATTTTTTAGATTTTTTAATTCATAATTATTTAATTTACTTCCATATAAAATTTTATCAAATGAATTACCTTCTTTTACAGATTTTTTATCATTAAGATATTTTAATGCATCTAAATATCTATAGCATTCGTGGACCGATTCTAAATATGGATTTGTTACAATAAATCCAAATATATTAATAAAATCATCTACATTTCCAAATAATGCTTGAGTATTTTCTTTTGGTGATGATTCATAATTACAATTTAAACTTAAATAACCTCTTAAAATTTTATATAAAGCAAATTTATTATAACTTTTGATATGTTCAGAATTAATATACTCTTCATTTAATTTATTAACCATTAAAGCAGCATATAAATCAGCATCATATTCGTTATATAATCTATCATGAAGAGTATATTTAATATTACTTGTAGCTTTCATTTTAGTAATTATCATATGCTTTAAATAATCAATATTTTGTCCTTCATAATTTTTTAATAAAATATCTTCTTGAATGGCATGTCTTGTTTCATGTAATACTTCATTTAATAATAATAAATTATACATATCAGTGTCCTCATTAATAAAACAAGGTTCTATGATTTTATCTAGTTCGTCTTCATTAAATAGCACTTTAACATCTTTTAATTTAGCATAATTCATATAATCGGTTATAAACCATCTTGATGTTATATCCGCTGATAATCCCATTTTCTTGTACTTATAATTGTAAAACGGACTATTATTTTCACATATAAATTCACAATTATCATCATGTATTTCTTTAGATATATTTACTAAATCTTTATATCTAAGTAATTGTTTCTTTTTTATTCTATTCATTATTTTATCCATAATATCACCTAATTTTTGTTTAATCTATTATATAGATATATAATAATTTGTCAAATAAAAAAAGTGAAACGCAATATTTCACTTTTAGAATCTTATTTTCTTTTCAATATAGTCAACTAATTCATCAATATTTAATGTAATTTGTTCCATTGTATCTCTATCTCTTATAGTAACAGTGTTATTATTTAATGTATCTTCATCAATTGTTACACAGAATGGTGTACCCATAATATCTTGTCTTCTATAACGTTTACCAATATTACCTGATTCATCATATGAAGTATTAAAGAATTTAGCAAGTAAGTTATAAACTTCTTCTGCTTTTTCTGCATGATATTTTTTCATTAATGGTAATACTGCAACTTTATAAGGTGCTATTGCTGGATGAAAATGCATTACTTCTCTTGTTGTATTATCTTCTAAAGTTTCTTCTTCATAAGCATTTGCAAGAAGTGCTAGTGTAAGTCTATCACATCCTATTGATGATTCAATTACATATGGTACATATTTTTCATTTGTTTCAGGATCTAAATATTCCATAGATTTTTTAGAATACTCTTGGTGTCTTCCTAAATCATAATTTGTTCTATTATGTGTACCCATTAATTCTCCCCATCCAAATGGGAATTTGTATTCTATATCACATGCTTCTTTAGCATAATGAGCTAATTTTTCATGATCTTTAAATCTTAAATTTTCAGGATTAATATTTAGGTCAGTTAAGAAAGTCATTGCTTTTTTCTTATATTGTTGATAAAAATCTGAATCTGTTCCTTCTTTACAGAATAATTGATGTTCCATTTGTTCGAATTCAATTGTTCTAAATGTAAAATTACCTGGAGTAATTTCATTTCTAAAAGCTTTACCTATTTGACCAATACCAAATGGAACTTTTGCTCTCATTGTTCTTTGTACATTTAAAAAGTTAACAAATTCACCTTGTGCTGTTTCAGGTCTTAAATAAACTTGACCAGCTTTATCTTTAACAACTCCTCTATATGTTTCAAACATTAAATTAAATTGTCTAATTGGAGTATAATTTACTTTACCACATTTAGGGCATGGTATTTTATGTTCAACTATATAATTATATAATTCATCATCATTTAAAGTATCAGGATTAATTTCATCAGTAAAACTTTCAATTAATTTATCTGCTCTATGACGAGTATTACAATCTTTACAATCTAATAATGGGTCTGAAAAACCACCAACATGTCCACTTGCTTCCCAAACACGAGGATTCATAAGAATAGCAGCATCTATACCATAAGAATGTGAACTTTCTTGAACAAATCTTTTCCACCAAACTTTTTTAACATTATTTTTCAATTCTACTCCTAAAGGACCATAATCCCAAGTATTTGCTAAACCATCATATATTTCACTACCTTGAAAAATATATCCATATTGTTTTGTTAGTGCAACTAATTTTTCCATTGTTATCATATTTATCCTTCTTTCTAATCATTATAACAAAAAAGATTCTTTTAGTTATGTAAGGGTCCTTGCGGACGGTTCCACCTTACTTATTCTAAAAGAATCAGCTTCGTTTATATTGCTCCGGGATTCCACCCCATCATCGCATTGATACATCGATTATATTATTATTTTTAGTGTTTGTCAAGTTTATTTCATAGAAATAGTTAATCTAATACTTACGTTATCTGTTTCCATGTCTCCCTCAGGAGCCCAATCAAACGAAAATAATCCAGGCGAATATTGATAACATCCACCCCTACCAAGAACTATATTATTTTCTAAAGATTCTCTATATCCATTATTATACCATCCTGCAGTTTCTGAAAAAGCATCACCATAACATATATCATCATTACATGATTTACTAATATCACCTGATTTATAATTATCAAAGTATTTTTTCTCTGGAAATTCAAATGTAGAAGAACTAGCTAAATTTTCATTATATACTGCTGTTGTAGCTTCCCATGCTCCACCTACTAAATCATAAACACCTGTGATATTTTGTGTACTCGATTCAAGTACATTAGAAACATAATTACCATCACCAGTAATATAATTAGGATTAGCATTAGTTCGAGGTTGTACACAAGAACTTCTTGAAGTACACACGCCATAAATTGATTGAGTTAAATAAGCTATTACTCCATATTCTGAATTTTTTAATAATTTAGCTTTGTTTGATAATTTATTTTTTATTCCAAATTTTTGTGCAGTATGCATTCTAGTATTTAAATTTTGGTATGTAAGTATTCGTTCATTTGGTAACACTTGAAGATCAGTATTTTTACAGTTTTCTTTATTTCTATCATTATAACAATTGGTATTAGGAATAGCAGTTGATTCAAATTTACCAACCCAAATACCAGAAAGTTCTTCTTCTTTATCTCTTATTCCGTCATTATTATCATCAAACCAAAAACCATTAGAAGTTCTATAATTTGATACTACTCCACCATAGTAATATCCTGCACCAGCATCATAATCAGATCTAGGAACAAATTTTATATCAATAGACCCTGGTGAACTTATGTTAGTAGATCCACATCCATAAGTAGTATTTCCACTAGCGTTTTTCCTTTGTATTGTATAACTAAATCTCGGAATCCAAACAAAGAAAGCCTCAATATCAGTCATTAATACTTCTTCACCTTCAGCTGCTTTTTTATAATGATTTAATTTATTTTCTTTAACAATAACAACATTAGCCCATTCTCTGTTTTCATAATTATACCATTTTGAATCACCAACTGTTACCCATTTATTACCAACATATTTAACAGGGATCATAACATCATCTAAAACTGGACTAGAAGGATAATAACTGCATTGGGTAACATATTCATAACTATATTTTTTATTTTGTGCATGATATGTTAATTCAACACAACCTTTCATACTTTTATCTGTTGTTGGATCTATTATATTATCATCATCTAAATAAGAATACTTTCTTAATTTTTCTAATGATACAGAATATTTATCACCTTCGAATGATGGTAATTCTGATGAATAATCAACAGCATATTTTTTTGCGGCATCAATAATCATATCTTTTTGTCTTTGTAATGCTTTATTTTTAGATTTAGATATTGTATTTGTCATAGTTGGAATTGTTACTAATGCTATTAGAGCAAGTAATGAAAGAATAGCAATAAGTTCTACTAATGTAAATCCCTTTTTATTCATATAACTCACCTCAATTATTTGTACAATGAAGAAGTATTATTACCTTTTGTAAATACTCCTGTTCCTGCATTTTCATAAAATTGTTTACTAATTTGATCATATAAACCTACTACATTATCTGCTCTTCTATAACAAGGTACAAAATCTTTTACAATATTATTACCTTCATATATTTTAAAACTATATATTTTTGTATAATATCTATTAAATGTATGAATACTACTGTCATTATTATTATAATATGCTAATAATAGCATTGTACCTGTATTATTACCTTTTTTTGTAGGAAGTGTTATAGTTTCATCTTGAAATGTTCCTTTACCTTGTCCCATAACTAAATGTGATCTATTTAATACTGTAGTATAGGTTTTATTATATGTATCAGATCCAGAAGGAGAAGACTTATCAGCCCAAAAATATAATTGGTTATATTGACTTCCTGTTTCTCCAAAATTTACTGAAAAATCATCATTACTTGTAGATACATCACTACCTATAATATTACTATTAGTATTATCAGTATTAGTATAGTAATTTTCAGTTAATTGTATATCAAGATCAATTTTTGTTGTTGGTTTTGCTTTATATCCAGTATTAATATATTGTGTTCCAACTGTACCAATATATTCTACTCCTTGATATAAATATTCATCTACTCTACAAGAATCATTATATTCATAATGGTACTCTTCATTATCAATACCATACATTATTAATACACATCCATTCATCTCTTCTTCGGTTACAGGATTAATAATTTTATCTTTATCAATAAAACCTTCTGATTTTAGAAGCTCTACACTTATTGTACTAATATTATTAGTTTCATCAGGAAGAACATTAGTATGTTCAGTTGCATATTTTCTTCCTGCTGTTATTATTGCCTTTTTTTGAGTATTTAATGATTTTTCCTTAGATTTTAATAAACTAGAATTTATAATTGGAATTGAAATTGTAATTATTAAACCAAGTATAATAATTACTGCTAATAATTCCACTAATGAGTATCCCTTATTTTTCATATAATCACCTAGTTTAATTATACCATGAAAAAAAAGATTAATAAAATAATCTTTTAAAAATTTATTACCATAGTAGAAAATAAAATATACTTCCTGTAGTAAATCCTAATATTACTCCTCCAACAACTTCAGATAATTTATGTCCTAATTGTTCTTTAAGTATATCTATATTTAATTTTTTTCGTCTATGTTTACCAAGTTCATCAACTATATCATTTATTGCTGCTGCTTGTTTTCCACTTTCGAATCTTACACCTATAGCATCATAAGATACTATAAATGAAAAAATTAAAACTACAGCAAAAATAGGATCTTTAATACCTAAAGTATGTCCTACTAATGTGAGTAACGAAAAACTAAATGTAGTATGACTACTAGGCATACCTCCAGCACCATTAAATAATCTTGTCCATTGTAATTGTTTATACTTTAAAGATTCAATTGTAAACTTTATTAATTGACATATTATTAATGATACAAAAGGTACAAATATATATGCATAATCTTTCATTTTCCACCTACTTCTTTATCTCATTTAGAAAATCTTTAGATTTCAAATATAATCCTGTATAACGATTATAATAATCTTCAATAAAATTTTCTAATTCTTTTATAATATCTTTATTTACTTCTATTTTATCTATTTTTTTAATATCTACTAAATAAAACATTCTTAATAATTTTATTGCTTTTTCTGACATTATTTCTTCATCTTTTAGACAATTTTTACATACAAAACCACCACGATATGATGAAATTGTAGCAATATTAGTATTTCCACATTCTAAACAACAATCTAAAACAGGAGCAACACCTAAATTATCTAAATACTTTAACATTACAATTATTGTAATAACATTAGGATTTAAACCCTCATCAATTTTAATTAATGCATTAGATAGATTATAAAAAAGATTATCGGATGAGCCATGTTTTATTACTTGATTTGTTAAATCAAGTAATAAACTAGCATATCCGATTTTTTCAATATCTTTTTTTATATTTTTAAAATTATTAATAATGTTTATTTCTTTTAGATTAGATAATTTATCTTTATTATATTTAACAATAAACTCATTTAAAATAAGTTTATTAGTAGCATTTCTAAAAGGACTTTTTAAACTTCTAGCCCCTTTAGCATGTATTCCTACAAGCCCAAATTTATCAGTCAAAACATTTATTATTTTACTTGTCTCACCATACTTAACTTCAGTTAGTATAAGTCCATTAAATGTTTCAATCATATTCTTTCAAATCTATAAACTTGTTCAACTTCTGGATATTTCTCTTTATCTACTTTAGATAAAAACATATCATAATCTCTAACCCAAATAATTTTGTCACCATATTCGGCTTGGTAAACAACTAATTTTCTAGGTTCATCATCATTATTTGTTTCTGAATCATAAGCAATATGTAAAACTTTATATGTTTTTCCTTTAAAATGTCTATATCTTTTACCTATCTCTACTTCTCTCACGTTCTAACTCCTTATATTTCATATAATATTCTATTTTTCCTGTATTTTTAAACAAATCCCATAATAATTGTTTTTTCATATTCTCTCACCTTTCTATTATATTGTGAGCGAATAATTTAATTATTATTCAAATTCATTAAATCCAAATTCACTTAAGTATTTTTCTCTATCTCTCCATTTTTTAATTACTTTAACATAAAGTTCAAGATATACTTTTCTTCCAAGTAATTCTTCCATATCTTTACGAGCTCTCATACCTATTTCTTTTATCATTCTACCTTGTTTACCAATGATAATACTTTTTAATGAATCTCTATCAACAACAATTACACCATTTAAAACATAATTATTATTTTTATTTTTTTCTACATGTTCAATATAACATGTTAAAGAATGCGGAACTTCTTCTTCAGTTAACTCAAATACTTTCTCTCTAATTATTTCTCCTAATAAAAATTCCATAGATTTATTAGTTATATCATGATCTCCATAGAATTTTACACTATCAGGTAAATATTCTTTTAAAACTTTAACTACTTCATTAACATTCTTTTTCTTTAATGCAGATACTGGAATTATTTCTTTAAAATCATATAAATCTTTGTATTCAACAATTTTTTCCATTAATTCATCACGAGTTAATTTATCTATTTTATTGATTATTAAGATTACTGGTTTATCAACGTTTTGTAATCTTTCAATTATAAATTTATCACCAGGTCCTAATGGTTGTGATGCATCAACAAGCATTAATACTATATCAACATCATCAATTGAATAATATGCTTGCTTATTTAAATATTTTCCTAATTTATGATTAGGTTTATGAATACCAGGTGTATCAACAAATACAATTTGTGTATCTTCCTCGTTATAAATACCTTGAATTATATTTCTTGTTGTTTGTGGTTTATCTGATGTTATTGCTACTTTTTTACCTACAATACTATTAAGTAAAGTCGATTTACCAACATTTGGTCTACCGATTAAACTAACAAATCCTGATTTCATTAGTTAAGATCACTTTCATCAAAAGGATATGGACATAATTCAGATACTTTATATGTATCAATTCCTCCATTAGAATAACAAATAACATCTTTATCTTTTTCAAACATTTCAGTTATAACTTGACGACACGTAAAACATGGTGTACTAGGTTTATCTTGGTTTACATATATATGTAAACTTTCAAAATCATGTTTAGTATAACCATTTGAAATAGCACTAAGTATTGCAGAACGTTCTGCACAAATTGTTGCACCATAACTTGCGTTTTCTACATTGACCCCTGGGAATTCTTTTCCATCTTTCATAACAACTATCGCACTCACACTAAAATTTGAATATGGCGAGTATGAATGTTTATTAATTTCTTTTAACTTATCTAACATATTTCCTCCTATATTTTTGGTATAAATATTAATAAAGCACCAATAAATGCAGCTATTGAAAATATTAATGTTGCACTGCTTGCAGTATCTTTAGCTATTTTTGCTAAAGGATGATATTTTGTAGTTTCCAAATCAACTAGTGCTTCAATTGCTGTATTTATCATTTCAGTAGCTGATACACTAGAAAAACAGAAAATAATAAATAACCATTCATTAGTTGTTATACTATAGTGTAATCCTGCAAAAGTAGTAACTATCATTGCTGATAATATAATTATCATATTATGTTCATATTTAATAGTATATATTATACCATCAACTGCATGACAAAAACTTTTTAGATATCTTTCTAAAAAGTTTCCTTTGTCTTTATTTCTTAATACCGGCTTCATTTAAAATCAACTCCTGTTTTGAAAACATTATTACTTCATCTTCTTTTTCCATGTGATCATATCCAAGTAAATGTAAGAACCCATGTACTGCTAAAAAACAAATTTCTCTTTTAAAACTATGTCCGTATTCTTCTGCTTGAGATTTTGCTTTATCAATAGATATATAAATATCTCCTAACATTCTATGCTCAAGTTTTATATCTTCATAATCTTCTAATGCAAATGTAATTACATCAGTAGGTCTATCAATTTTTCTATAATCTCTATTTAATTTATGAATGTATTCATTATCTACAATAATTATATTAAATTCTAAATCATTAAGTTTTTCAATTTCAATTGCTTTATCAATAACGTATTTTACATCATTTAATTCTTTAATTTCTTCATTTGTTAAATTAATTATTTCAATATTATTCATTTTATACCCCCAGTTTAATAAAGTTAAATAAATATAATATAAATACCAATGAAACTAATATAACAATTATATTATAAAACCAATCTTTTTTCAAGAAATCGGGAAGTCGGTTTTCAATTTTATGTAAAATTGTAAATATACTACATCCTAGTAATCCACCAATAACATTTAATAAGATATCATCAATATCAAATACTCTTCCGATTATAAGTTGTGTTGTCTCAATAGTTGTAGATACAAGTAATGTTAAAAATAATGCTATATTTGTTTTATCTAGTTTTAAATAATACCCTACAAAAAAACCATAAGGAAGAAACATAATAATATTACCTAGAATATTTTTTAAAAACAATCTAGATCCAAAATCATATCGAAGAATTTCCTTAAAAGGAATAAAATTAGAACTAGACCATGACACATCTTGAAATGTTACAACATAGAATAAACATAATACATAAGTTATAAAAGCTATTGTTATTAATTCTCTATGTAATATTATTTTTTCTTTATTCTTTATTAAATAAACAACTCTAAGTGAAATAATAATGACCATACATATAAGTAATGTTGGCCATGTCTGACCAAATATTTCAATTATATTATTCCTAAGCATAACTACCTCTATTCTAAATATTCATATTCTGTTA
>SAMEA3663006__coassemble_265_pt1 | contig 30284 bp, 33 predicted proteins | sample SAMEA3663006__metabat2_low_PE_028 | metagenome-assembled genome bin SAMEA3663006 (sample SAMEA3663006) | pig gut metagenome | biome: pig gut; feature: pig-associated habitat; material: faeces | place: France | collected 2012
TGATAAATTCTTACAGGCTTGGAACAGTGCAGAAAAAAAATCTATAATAATAGAAAAAAATTCTACTTGTGCATTATTTGTACCAACATTTAAAGAAAAAATAGATATGATGCAAAATTTAAAAGAAATAGTAGTAACAGGATGCTGTACAGATATATGTGTACTTAATCTTGTAATAGCATTAAGAAATTATTTTGATCAATTTAATAAAAAAATTGACATAATAGTGCCAACTAACTGTGTAGATACTTATAATAATGTAAATCATAATAGAGAAGATTATAATAATATGGCTTTTAAGTTGATGGAACAAGGTGGAATAAAATTAGTAAAAAAATATAAAGAAGGTAATATTTATGCAAAATAATTATACATTAATGACAGATTTTTATGAATTGACAATGGCTCAATCATACTTTAATAGTGATCAAAAAAATAGAATAGTATATTTTGATGGCTTTTTTAGAAAATTACCATTTAATAATAGCTATGCTATTATGGGTGGTGTTGATAATATAATTAAATACATTAAAAATTTAAGATTTACAGAAAAAGATATTGAGTATTTGAAATCACTTAATCAATTTACGGATGATTTTTTAGATTATCTGAAAAATTTTAAATTTAATGGAACAATTAAAATGATTCCTGATGGAACATGTGTATTTCCTAATGAACCATTAATAACTGTTAGAGCAAATATTATAGAAGCGCAAATTATTGAAACTGCTGTTTTAGCATATTTGAATGCATGTATTAAGTTTACTACATCTGCTAAAATGATTACCGAAGCAGCAAAAGGAAAAGCAGTCATGGAATTTGGTTCTAGGAGAGCTGATGGTCCAGATGCATCAATTTTAGCTAGTAAATGTAGTATTATTGGAGGTTGTGTTGGAACATCTAATGTAATGGCTGCTAAAGAATATGGTATAAAAGTTATGGGAACAATTGCTCATTCTTTTATTTCTAGTGAGCAAAGAGAATATGATGCTTTTATGAAATATGCTAAAGCTTATCCAAATAATGCAGTATTTTTAGTTGATACTTATGATACTTTAAAAAGTGGTATTCCAAATGCTATAAGAGTAGCTAAAGATTTTTTAGTACCTAATGGATATGAATTTAAAGGCATTAGAATTGATTCGGGAGATTTAGAATACCTATCAAAACAAGCTAGAATTATGCTAGATGAAGCTGGTTTTAAAAATACAAAAATATGCTTATCTAATGGATTAAATGTTGACTCTATTAATTCCTTACTTGAAAAAAATACTCCTGTTGATTCTTTTGGTATTGGTGATAATATTTCTTCTCCTAAAGAAAGGGTTGGAGTTGTATATAAATTAGTAGCAATAGAAGAAAATAAAAAAATAATACCTAAAATTAAAATCAGTGGTGATCCACTTAAAACAGTTAATCCTGGATACAAGAAAATATATAGAATTTATGATGAAAATAATGGTGTAGCTATTAGAGATATAATTACTTGTCATGATGAAATATTTAAAAACGAAAATATTAAAGAATTACAACAAATTATTTTTGATAACGGAAAACTTGTTTATGATGATCCATTGATATATGAAAAGAAAGACTATTGTAATTATAGTTTTAAAACTTTACCTGATAGTATTAAAAAAAATGGAAATGATAAAAAATATAATGTTGATTTATCAAATAAACTAGAGGAAACAAAAAAACAATTAATAAAAGAGAGAAAATATAATAATGGTGATATTGTATGAATGATTTGAAATTAATTATCCTTGATAATATATTAGAATTTGGTAATAAAACAAATGAATATTTAAAAAAGATAAATAACACTAATGAAGATTATATCATCTCTATATGTAGAGATCGATTTAGTAATGGAGAAGGTAAAATTAAAATTAATGATACTATAAGGGATAAAGATATTTATATATTAAGTGATATTGGAAATTATAATATTACTTATAAAATGCATGGTTTTATACAACATATGTCACCTGATGAACATTTTCAAGATATTAAAAGAGTAATTTCAGCTTTAAGTGGTTATGCCTCTAAAATAACTTTAGTTATGCCTCTTTTATATCAATCAAGACAACATAAAAGAAAAGGAAATGAATCTCTTGATTGCGCTATAGCATTAAAAGAATTAGAAACACTTGGTGTAAATCATATAATCACTTTTGATGCTCATGATCCTAATACAAGTAATGCTATTCCAAATTTACCTTTTGATAATTTTTATGTAGCGCATGAAATATTAGATAAATTAATTGAGAAAGAAGATATTAAAAATTTATTAGTTATAAGTCCTGATATGGGGGCAATGGAACGTGCTAAATATTTTGCAGAATTATTAGGTGTTGATGTTGGTGTATATTATAAGAGAAGAGATCTCAGTAAAGTTGTAAATGGTAAGAATCCTATTATTGAACATGTTTATCTAGGTAGTGATGTAAAAAATAAAAATATTATTGTTGTTGATGATATGATTGCATCTGGTGCTTCTATGATTGATGTTGCTAAAGATTTAAAAAGACGTGGTGCTAATAATATTTATTTTGTTTCTACATTTTCACTTTTAACAGAAGGACCAGATATATTTATTAATGCGTACAATGAAGGATTATTTACTAAGTTATATTCTACAAATGTAAGTTATGTTCCTGATGAAATAAAAAATGAAATATGGTATGAAGATGTTGATTGCTCTTTAAAAATGGCATCTATAATAGATGCCTTACATAAGAAAGAATCATTGAAATCTTTATATAATGGTAAACAAGAAATATTAACTAAAGTCAAGAAGAAGATGAGATAATGAAAATTGGTATTTTTGGTGGTTCCTTTAATCCACCACATTTAACACATAAAAAGATTGCTATTGATTTAATTAATAATAACTATGTAGATAGGGTTATTTTCGTACCTACAGGTGATAAGTATAATAAAAAAAATCTTATTAATTCTTATTATAGAATTAATATGATTAAGGAAATGATTAAAGATTGTGATAAATTGTTCATATCTGATTATGAAGTTAAAGGTGAATTAAAATACACTTATGAAACTTTAAAGTATTTTAAAGAAAAATTTAATAATGATGATATATATTTTATTTGTGGCGCTGATAATTTGAGTTATATTGATAAGTGGAAGAACTATGAAGAGATTCTTTCCAAATATAAAATAATTGTTTTAAATAGAGATAATATAAATATCGATTTCTTTATTAATAAATATTCTAAATATAATTCTATTATTAAAGCATCTATCTCGTTAGATAATATTTCTTCTACAATGTTAAGAAACAGCCTTGATAAAAAGTATTTAGATAATAATGTTTATAAGTACATAATTGAAAATAAATTATATAATATGCTATAATACGTTTATAAGCAGGTGATAATTATGTATAAAACAGAAGAAGAATTTTTAATGAATTATGATTCTAATAATTTTGATAAACTTTCTGTTACAACAGATGTATTATTAGTAAGTGTTTCAGATAAAAAACAAAATAACTATCGTAAAACAGATATTAAAACAATGAGCATTTTACTTGTAAAAAGGGATGATTTCCCATATAAGGGTAAATGGTGTCTTCCTGGTGGATTTTTAGGTATTAATGAAGATTTAGAGGAATGTCCTAAAAGAATTCTTGAAAAAGAAACAAATTTAAAAGATATTTTTTTAGAGCAATTATATACATTTGGTAAAGTAAATCGTGATCCACGTATGAGAATCGTTTCAACAGCATATATGGCATTAGTTGATAAAAATAGATTAAAAGATTCTATTTCCAAAAATGCTTCATGGTTTGATTTATCTTTAATGGAATATAATGATGAAATTGATATCATATTAGATAATGGTAATGAATCATTAAATATTAAGTATAAAAAAGTGTTAAAAGAATATACAACTGATAAATATGAATATAAAATTATAAAAAATGATTCTATAGCTTTTGATCATCCTGATGTTATTATTTATGGATTAGAAAGACTAAAGAATAAAATAGAGTATACGGATATTGTATTTAATATGATGCCTGAATATTTTACTTTAGGTGAATTGCAACAAGTATATGAAGTAATATTAAACAAGAAGTTACTTGATCCTGCATTTAGAAGAATTATAGCTAATAAAGTTATTAAAACTGATAAGGTAAAGACTGGTGGAGGGCATAGACCTTCAGCGCTATTTAAATATAATAACAATTAAAATCTATTTAATAGATTTTTTTTTATTGTTTCATATAATATTTAAGGAGGTATTATGAATTATAAGATTGTAATTGATCCAGGTCATGGTGGCGATGATCCTGGTGCTAGTGGTAATGGTATTATAGAAAAAGATTTGAATTTATTAATTTCTAAAGAGATGTACGAAAAGTTTAGAAGTTTAGGTATTCCTACATATATTACTAGATTAGATGATTCTACTTTATCACCTACTGAAAGGACAAAAAAGATTTTAGATGCTTTTGGAAATGATTCTAATGTTATAGTAATATCTAATCACATAAACTCCGGAGGTGGCGATGGTGCTGAAGTAATATACGCATTAAGAAATACAGACAAACTATCTAACTTAATTTTAAACGAATTAGAAAAAGAAGGACAAAATGTAAGAAAAGCATATCAAAGAAGATTACCAAGTGACCCTGCAAAAGACTATTATTTTATACATAGAGATACAGGTAATACCGAACCAGTGATAATAGAATATGGTTTTTTAGATAGTAAGGGTGACGATGTTAATCAATTAAAAAACAATTATATAAAGTTTGCAGATGCTGTTGTAACAGCAGTTAGTAATTATATAGATCTTCCATATGAACTTGGAAATGTATATATTGTAAAAAAAGGAGATAGTCTATATTCTATAGCACAAAAATATAATACTACAGTAGACGAATTAAAGAAACTTAATGGATTAACTAGTAATATAATTAATGTTGGGCAAATATTAAAACTCCCAGAAAAAGAAAATATAGTAGATTATGATTTATATATTGTTAAAAAGGGAGATACTTTATATAAAATAGCTAATAATTATAATATTAGTGTCAATGAATTGAAAAAAATCAATAATTTGACTAGTGATACTTTAAGTATTGGTCAGCAATTATTAGTTCCTATTATAGAAGAAAGTGATTATACAATTTATATTGTTAAAAAAGGAGATAGTCTATATTCTATAGCACAAAAATATAATACTACGGTAGATAGTATTAAAAAGTTAAACAATTTAGCATCTAATTTGTTGAGTATTAATCAACAACTAAAAATACCTACAAAAAAAGAAGAAGAAGTTCAAAATTTTTATAACTACGTTGTTGTTCCTGGAGATACCTTATATAGTATTGCTAAAAATAATAATACAACGGTAGAAACAATTAAAAGTATAAACAATTTATCTAGTAATGTTATAGATGTAGGTATGCAATTAAAATTACCAATAAATTTTGTTTATACTGTAAAAAAAGGAGATAGCTTATATTCTATAGCGCAAAAATATAATACTACAGTAGATGAATTAAAAAGAAAGAATAATTTAAGTTCTAATCTTTTATCTATTGGTCAAATTTTAATCATTTAAAAAATAATGATATGAACCCCGTTTCTATGTCCAAGAAACGGGGTTCATATCATAAATATAACTTTTTTTAATATATTTCTTTACATACTTGTGATTGTGGTTGATAAAAACAATGATTTTTGTATCTTCCAGCCAGTGCTTGATCCCACCATAAACTTAAACAATTAGAACCTTTTTCAGGAGCATAAAACCATAGAGCATGAGTTGCAGGGTAATAATATTCTCCTTTTAAAACTCTATTTGCGAGTTCTCTTTCTTTTGTTGTAGGTGTACCATAAAATAAAGGACTATTAATTCCTGAAAAACCTCCGGGTTTTTGATAAATCATTTGTTCAATAGTTCTAATATTTTTAAATGTTAAACAATTTGCTATAGTTCTATTCACACCAACATTACCTACCATAAGCATACCTAAATCTCCTTCACCGACTGCTTCAGCTCGCATTAAACGTGCTAATAAATCCCTTTCTTTAGATGTATAACTTACTATACTCATAAAATCACCCCAATAATTTTATGAAAATTGTTGTATAAATATATATTTTATGTTATAATTTAAATGTCCAAAAATTTAGGTGTGTAGTTAAATGGTATAATAACGGTCTCCAAAACCGCTGTTGGGAGTTCGATTCTCTCCACGCCTGCCATTTGTTAGTACTTTCGAACTTTTGATAAAAAAGTATCGAAATTAACATATATTTTATAAAAAGTTCCACTTGCCGAAAGGCGGTGGGATTTTTTTGTGTTACAAATTCATAAAGATTTATTACTATTTGATGATGGAATAAAAGAAAGATTAGATTTTATTTGTAAATATGCTAATAAAGAAGTAACTTTCTATAACGGAAATATTATTACTTTAAATGGAACTAATCTACACTATATTGAACCACATAGGTTTATTATTAATAATCATTTATTCTTATTCTTTAATTATAGTAATGAAGTTTATTATAAGACTTTAGATAATAAGATTGAATTAAAAAATTTATCTAACTTTATCAGTAATCTATGCTAGAATCTAGTGCTATTGACTTTTTATGAAATGAGTATAAAATATATAACCAATAAATGGAGAGACTATCCTGTTAAAGGAGGTATATAATGAATATATCGAAAAGTAGTTTATCAAATACTAAATTAATTGAAGTTAATAAGGAGATAAGATTCTATCAAGGATTTTGTCTCCTCTTTTTTTGGAAATGGAGGAATAAAAATGCAATTATTAAGACCAGAAAACAAAGATTTCGGTACTAAATGGTATTTATATGATATGGGTTTATCATTAGCTGGGAAAGGATTATTAACAACTATTATGATGCTTCCTGAAAAAACTTGTTTACCTGATTCAATGTTTTATAGAGTATGTGGTGATACAAAAGAAGTTGTTAATAAGATTTTTGCGGAATTAGAAAAATTAAAATATGTTGTTCATATTGAATCAGATGATACCTATATTGTTTACGAAAAACCAAATTTAAATAGTTAATTAGATTGGAGGAAAGTATATGGGAAATTCAAAAGAAAGAGTTTGTGCTATCTATACTAGAGTTTCTACGGAAGAACAAGCTAAAAAAGGATATAGTCTATCAGAACAGAAAAAAAGACTTACAGACTATTGTGAATATAATGATTTTATTATTTATAAGTATTATGAAGATGATGGGATATCTGCTAAAACAGGAAATTATAGACCTGCATTTGAACAAATGATTAAAGACGGAAAAGACAAAAAGTTTGATACGATTCTAGCTATAAAATTAGATAGAATTTCAAGAAGTGTTTATGATATGGAAGTTATAAATAAAATGCTTAGTGATAATGAATTAGATTTAATTTGTATCTTTGAAAGTTTTGATACAACGAATGCTAATGGAAGAATGGTTCAAAGAATTATGACAAGTGTTGCTCAAAATGAAATCGAAAGAACGAGTGAAAGAACTAAAATTGGAATGGATGGAGCAATAAAAGCTGGACATATACCAGGTAAAACACCTACTGGTTATAGAAGAGAAAATAAATGTCTTGTAGTTGATCCAGTAACTAGTTTAGTAGTTAAAAAAATATTTGAAATGTACTCAAGAGGAAATTCTCAATTCAATATTGCACAAGAACTTACAAAGGAACATGCACTTGGAAAGAAAGAATGGAAAGATTCATCCGTAAGAAGAATAATTGATAATCCTGTTTATAAAGGTTGTTATATTAATAATCGTGGTAAGAAAGATGAAAAGAGATATGATGATATTTGTCCTGCTATTGTATCTAAAGAATTATGGGAATATTGTCAGGCACAAGCACCTAAAAACTTAAGACATTATAAAAGAAATAAAGAATATATATTCTTGCAAAAACTTAGTTGTCCTACTTGTGGAAGAATACTTGGTGGTAAAGCAACTAGAAAGAAAAATGGTAATGAATATTATTATTATCATTGTATGTTTTGTAAAAATAATATTAATGAAGATTCAATTGAGAAACAAATGATTCATATTTTAAATGATATTTTCGAATATGATGCTGTAGTTAATTCATATTACTTTCCTTTAATAAAAACTAAATTAGTTGAATCAAAACATGATTATTCAAAAGATATGAATATATTAAATATGAAAAAAGAAAGAATAACAGAAGCCTATATAAATGGTAGTTTTGATTTAGATACGTATAATAGAAAAAAAGAAGAAATAGATAGAGAAATACTTCAATTAGAAAAGATAATACTTGAAAACGGACAATTAAGTCAAATGACTTTCTCCCCTGATGATTTACTTTTAATGAGAGATTTACAATTTATTAATAAGATTAAGTTACCAATGTTATATGATAAATTCTTAGATGTTTGGAAAAATTGTGATAGAAAAAGAAAATCAAATATTGTTATGGATTTTATAAATCATATAGATTTAAAACAAGTTGATGGTAAAGTTTTAGTAGACAAAGTACATTTTAGAGATTGTTTTTATGAAAATTTTAATCAGTTATTTTTAGATGGTTATTTAGACGTTTCTATCTTACAACCTGGACCTAATAATAATTTAAAAAATAAAATTAGATTCTCTACTTATAGACCTGAGGAAGATGTTATTAAACATTTAGATAAATTAAGAAAGTATTATAAAGTTGATTTGTTTACAGGAACAATTGATTTTGATAAAGGTAAAATTGATCATATCATGCCATATGATTATGACTATGTAAGAATATTTCCTGATGAAAAAATAAAATATGATAATGGATTTCATGGAACTCATCCAGTAAATATTTTAGGTGTTTTAAAAGAAAATGATGATTTAACTGATAAAGATTTTGATGTCGAGTTAATAGATAAAAAGATAAAAATGATATTATCCGAACTAACTAATAACTCAATTGATGATTTTAAAACAATTTATTAAATATATTAGCAAGCACTGAATTTGTGTACCCACGTACAAAATTCATATTATGGGGACACCCCAATCCCCTAAAAAGAAAGGAGTAAAAAATACATGCCAAGAAAAAGAAAATATGATGTTCATATTAGAATGGATGAAAAGGAATATATGGATTTACAAAAAAGACATATAATGTCAGAATTACCAATCACTACAATTATATTACTTGCATTAAAAGGACAAGACATTAGAGAAAAACCACCTGCAGAATTTTATGATATTTTTAGAAAATTATTTTCCATTGCAAATATGATTGATGGATTGTTAAGAAAGTCTAATGAGAATGGAATTGATTACTCATATGATTTAAAATTATATAGAAATGAAATAACTAGATTAGCTCATGAAATATCAAAAAGGTATATGTAAAAAAAGCAACTTCTAAATTATGAAGTTGCTTTTCTTCTAAATGTATTCTTCGAATATTTTTCTAATATAAGTATTATTAATCCAAAAACAATGTTTTGTATATTCACTTGCTCCAGTTAATTTGTCTGGTACTGGTAATTTACAAGTATCTTTAGCATCTCTTCCATGAGGTCTAACATGACAAACATTATTTTCACTCATACCTACGAAGTTTGTTTTTCTTATTCCGTTTTCAATAGATTTAACAATATTACCAGATTTAATTGTATTATAAGTTTTCTTCCACATTTCCATAACAGATGTTTCAATGTCTATCTCAGGCATATTCCATAGTTTAATTCCTTTAAATACATATTCTCCGTTTTCCATTTTAAATACAAAAAACATATATTTAGTTGTTTCTAATTCTTCTTTTAAATCACAATCTTCCCAATCTTGATTAACTATTTCAGTATATTTAAAATATGGGAATGATATTGATTCTTTTATTCTACCATTTTCTTCTATACGAATTGTTTTAGGTATGATTTTTGCTTTTTGAAATTCTTCTGTTTCTGCTAGTTTACTTTTTACATTAAACATTCTACTAATAAGCATATTATTTATATTTTTAGCATTTGATTCTAAACCAAATTCTTTCATTAATTCTTTTTGAGTTTTACCTTTATATTTATTAACTACGTTGTTAATAAATTCATTAAATGTATTTGAAGTTCCTTTTAATACTTTTTCAACATTTGAATAATCACCAATATATTTTCTAACAAGTTGAGTCATATATGAATTTTTAAAACAGAATGCTCTTTGCATAGCTGGTATATCATTAAATGGTTGTTCTCTTACTGATAAAGCATTAGCACCTTTAGAGCAAGCTCCTAAATACATTGTATCTGCTTCTGATATTTCATGAGCTTTTCCATCTTTTATTTTTTGAATTATAAAATTCCAGTCTTCTTCAATTTGTTTTAAGTCTTCATTGTTTTCAAGTTCTAATAGTTTTTCATGAGTAATGATTAAATCTTTTTTATCTTTATTTGCTTCCCATAAATACCATAATAATTGAATTTTGTTATTTTTATACCAGAAATGGCTGCTTTTAAACTCATTTTTGTATTCAGTCATGTAGTCAATAATATTAAGTACTAATCTTTCTTTAGCTGATAATTTACCATCTTTAACCTTTTTATATGGAGTTACTTTTAATTCAATTCCTGCTGGCATAAAATCTGGTTCAGAATCACTATTGTTATCCATACCGAATAAAAACTTTTCAATTAGTTGACCAAGTCCACCTTTGTTAGCTTCTTTATCTTCAATTGTAATTACTTCTTCGTTTAAAATATCATTAACTGATTTACCAATTGCTGATTTAGATATAAGTTCGATTTCTTCTCTGTTGTATAATCTTCCTTTTTTCATAAAATGCTCCTTTCGATCTTGTTTTAATTTAAAAAATAATATAAAATATTTATATACAGGTGTTGATCTTTTCAAGGAATTTTAGTATAATATTCCCTGGTAAAGGTTGATCTTTCATATCAATTATATTATAATATATTTAGAGTTAATAGACAACAAACGGGAGGTACAATATGAAAAAGACATGTGTAGAATTATTCGCTGGTGTTGGTGGATTTAGATGCGGTTTAAATAAAGTTTCATTAGAAGGAGAAAAAGTAACAGAAAATGGAAATTGGGAATTTCTATGGGCAAACCAGTGGGAACCTTCTACTAAAACACAAGATGCTTATAATTGCTATGGAACAAGATTTGGTTTTGATGATGTTAGTAATGTAGATATTTTTGAAGTAGATAAAAAGCAAGTTCCAGACCACACATTATTAGTTGGTGGTTTTCCTTGCCAAGATTATTCAGTCGCTCAAACACTTTCTAATAGTAAAGGTATTGAAGGAAAAAAAGGTGTTCTATGGTGGGCTATAGAAGAAACATTAGCAATTAAACAACCTCCTTTTGTTCTTCTAGAAAATGTAGATAGATTATTATTATCTCCTGCTAAACAAAGAGGAAGAGATTTCGGTATTATCTTAAGAAGTTTTTATGAAAATGGATACGATGTTCAATGGAGAGTTATAAATGCTGGTGAATATGGATTACCACAAAAAAGAAGAAGAACTTATATATTCGCATATCATAAATCAACTAACTATTATAAAGAAATGCAAAAATTAACTGATAATGATGTTATTTTTGAAAAAGGATTATTTGTTAAACAATTTCCTATCAAAGAATCTTATGAAGCTATTGCTGAAGCATGTGTTTCAGATTATAAAGATATTATAGAAGTAAGTAATATGTTTAAATGTGAATTCTATAATGCTGGTGTTATGAAAAATGGTGGAATTTATACAGTTAAAACAAAAGCAGATTTTAATTTAATTTATCCATTAAGAAAAATTAGAGAAGAAAATGAAGTAGATGAAAAATTCTTCTTAACTGATGCTCAAGTTGAGAAATTCGCATTTTTAAAAGGAAGCAAAAGAATTCCTAGAGTTAAACCAGATGGTACACCTTATTATTATACAGAAGGTGCAATGCCTTTTCCTGATAATTTAGATGCTCCAGCAAGAACAATGTTAACTAGCGAAGGTGGAGTTAGCAGAACTACTCATGTTATTGAAGATTTTAAAACAAAGAAACCAAGATTATTAACTCCGGTTGAATGTGAAAGAATAAATGGATTCCCTGATAATTGGACAAATACTGGTATGACTCAAAAGAAAAGAAATTTTATGATGGGTAATGCTTTAGTAGTTGGTGTTATAGAAAAAATTGGCGAGGAAATAGAAAAAATTATAGATAATGAAAAATAAAAGAGTTGTTTTTTACAACTCTTTTATCTCTTTATCAGGATTATCTACAATATTATTTATTTTATCAACTAATGATTTAATTTCTTCTTTTTCCCATTCTTCAACATTTTCGGTATATTCAATATCTTCTATTTTTTCTTTTAAGTATAGATTGTTTATTAATGTTACATAATCAAATTGTTCTTCTTTTTCTTTAATAATTAATTTGGTTGTGATATCGTCATTTGTTTTGTTTACTTTTAGTTTCATTACTCTTCACCTCTATATTTTTTTAAATTATATTTTTTGAATCTCTTTTTTATTGCAGTTTTTCCACCATCTGTTAAACTTGCTACTATATCAACAATTTCTTTTCCATCAATATTTCCTTCTAATGGTGCATTTTTAATATCTATTTTTCCCTCTGTATTTTTACAAACAATTACATTTTGTGCATCGCCTAGCATTGGAATTGTTGCGTTGTGTGATACTATTATTACCTGTCTTTTTTCCTTTGTATTTTTTATTGATTTTATTAAATCGCCATTTAAATATGTACTTGCTAAATTATCTTCTGGTTGATCTATTATTAAAGGTGCATAATCATTTGTATTATTAAATATTAAATCAAGAATTACTGCTGTTTTCCATCCTGGACTTAAGGTATCAAAATCTATTCCTTTATTTGTGATAATTTTATATTTTTCTTCATTCATTGAACTAATATCATTATATATTTTGTTAATTAAGTCATTATAATCTTTTACTAATGGTCTTTGAGACCAATTAGATTTAAATAATGTATTAGGATTGATATCTTTCAATTTTTTTCCATTGTATTTAGATTTTATATATTTATTAATTGATTCAATTATTTTTTCTTCAGTTATTTTTAATTCATTTATAATAAATAATTCATTTTCACCTTTTTTAATACTTTGAGTTTCTATCTTATAGTCAAATTTCGATAATTTTTCTAAATTATCACTATACTCATTGCAATTCTTTATATATTCTTTTATTTTATTCAATAATTTCTCTGTTTGTTGTTGTTTTCTAGCATTTTCTCCATTTAATGCTTCTATTTTTTTATCACATTTTTCTTTTGAAGTTTTTACAGCTTTTTTTATTTCGTCCTTTATCTTTATCTTATTATACGTTTCAAACAGTGCCTCTCTTATATTTTGAATTGAATCAGATACATCTTTCATAAAAAGATTATCTTTACTTAATTTTTCTATTTCATTTAGGTCAATTTGATATTTTTCGTAATCGACTTTTGATAAACACGTATGTTCATCAATTTCAGTTGGAATTACTAATGAGTTAATAGGATTTTTTTGGATTTTACCTTTATATATTAATTTGCTAATTGCTGGAATAGTTCTTAATTCATTTTCTAAAGTTTCAATTTTGCTTACATTATTTATTAGTGCAGTTATTATTTCCTTTAATTTATTTAAATTCGATGTTACCTCTTGCTTTATTTCAATATTTTCCGGAAATAATGATTTTATTATATCTATTTCATGAATTTGTTTATTATTTATTTTATCAACAAGAAAGTTTTGGTTTATATAATGTGGTAAAAATTCATGTGGATTATTAACTTCTATATTTTTAATTTTATAGTCTGTATATACTGATGAATCAAAATCATTTTTAATTTTTCTATATAAGCTATCAATAAAAAGTGATTTTCCCGAAGATGATTCACCAATAACTACATTTAACCCTGGTGTTAAATGTACATCAATATTTATGTTTTCATTATTCAGAACACACGATTTAATTATTTGTGTTGATATTTCTGGCTTATTAATTTGATATATAAGTCTATTTTGTTCTGATAATGAAATTCTTAATCCATTAAATGTTGGTTCTGCAAGCATCCATGTTGGTATAAAACTTATGGGAGATGTTGTTTTTGGATTTGGGTAATCTTTAGGATCGTAATTATCAGTACATGTTACTAAATTTACAAATTCGTTGATATTTAGTCTTTTAAAATATTCAATTGTTTCTTGAACACCTTCATTAGTTCTAGATGTAAAACCATCAAATTGATTATAATAAATTGTCCTTTCTAATGTGTTGTCGAAATTTTTACCTTTTGGAATAGATTTATCAAATGTTTTATGGTTTTGTCCACCGTGTGGAAGAATTAAAAAATCATATTCATCGAATTCTTTTATTATATCTTCTAAATGTGGTATTTTATCATTTGATGATACCATTTTTTTGGGGTAAAGTTTGTTTAATTTATCATTTATTATATCTATTTCATTTATTATATCTTTTGTTTTAAAGTATATATGTGCATGATATGGCTCTGCTTCATCATAATTTCTGATATGTAATTCAGCACCTAATATTATTTTTACTTTATCATTTAAATTAATTATTTTTTTATAAGCTTCTTTATTGATTGTATTATGGTCTGTTAGTGAAATTAGTGATATAGAGTTGTTATTGTATTTTAAAATATTTTTTACTAATTCATCTGCTTTATAATTATTATTTATTGAATCTGCATTTTCTGATGTGTGAATATGCAAATCTAAATAGATTGGTTCTGTCATATAATCCTCCTTAATTGTTTAATATTTATTATATCATTAATAGAAGATTTTTTTGTTTGATCTTTACATATTTTAAAAATAATGTTATATTATTTATAGCAAGTGGAACTTGAGTTCCATTTTATAAAAAGGTGTGAGTTGAATACTTCAATATTCTCCGTGCCATATGAATATCAAATCAAACTTTATTGTTTGATTTTTTTATTATAACTATTTTTTAGTAAATCATTGTGCTATAATAACGTTGAAAATAGTAATTTTCATAGAAAAGAGGTATATTATGTATGAAAGAATTTATAATCTAATTGAACAAAAAGATATAGTAAATCTTAAATTAGAATTACTAAAACTAAATGAAGCAGATATAGCTGAAATACTAGACGAAATTAATGATAATGAAAAAAGAATAAGAATATTCAGACTATTACCTAAAACAATTGCAGCAGATGTTTTTGCAGATTTAGATTTAGATAATCAACAGAATATAATTACTTCTTTATCAATGAAAGAAGCAGGTACTATTCTTGATAATTTATTTGCTGATGATGCTGTAGATTTAATCGAGGAGATGCCTGCAAATATTGTTACAAAATTATTAAAAAATACAACAAAAGAAACAAGAGCAGATATTAATTTCTTATTAAAGTATCCGATAAATTCTGCAGGTTCTATTATGAATACTGCTTATATCGATTTAAAAGAAAATATTACTGTTAATCAAGCAATTGAAAAGATAAGAAAAGAAAAAGAGGATACTGAGACTTTAAATATTTGTTTTGTTTTAGACAAAGAAAGAAAACTTAAAGGTGCAATTTTCCTAAAAGATTTACTTTTTAATAAACCTGAAACATTAATTAAAGATATTATGGAAACTAAAGTACTATATGTTAATACATATGATGATCAGGAAGAAGTAGCAAATTCATTCTCAAAATATGATGTTAATACTATGCCTGTTGTGGATAGTGAAAATAGAATGGTTGGTATTATTACTATTGATGATATCGTAGATATTATGGAACAAGAAGCAACAGAAGATATTGAAAAAATGGCTGCTATTAGTCCTACAGATAAACCATATATGAAGACTTCAGTATTTGAAACATGGAAAAAAAGAATACCTTGGTTACTTTTATTAATGATATCAGCAACATTTACAGGTAAAATTATTCAAACTTATGAAGAAGCATTGGCATCTTATGTAATCTTAACTTCATTTATTCCTATGTTTATGGATACAGGTGGAAATGCTGGTGGTCAAGCATCTGTAACTATAATCCGTGGTATATCTTTAAAAGAAATAGAATTTAAAGATATTTTAAAAATAATGTGGAAAGAATTTAGAGTTGCTATATTAACTGGTATTACATTAGCTGCAGCAAATTTTATTAAATTATTAGTAATTGATAAAGTAAATATGTCTATAGCTTCAGTTGTTTGTCTTACATTAATTATAACTATTATTTTTGCTAAAATTGTTGGATGTACCTTACCATTGCTTGCAAAAAAAGTAGGATTCGATCCAGCGGTTATGGCTAGTCCATTTATTACTACAATTGTAGATGCTTTATCATTAATAACATATTTTCAAATTGCTACTATACTTTTAGGACTATAATACGGCTCCTTGTCATATTATAAATTGTTATGATATAATGTGATTATGGTAGGTGATTATATGAAAATGAAAGAAAAAAAGCAAATAAGGAACGATTATTCTAAAATAATAGAAGAAATCAAAGAAAATAGTAAGAAAAATCAAAATATTCAAAAAGATAGTATTATTGTTTCAATGGAAGATGTAGATAATTCTTATAAACTTAAAGAAGAAAAGTTCCAAAATCAAGAAGCAGAATAAAATCAAGTTTCTTGATTTTATTGTTGAAATGAAAAAAATTTATATCATACAGGCTCATACAGGAACTTTTCCATCAAAAGTCATTAAAATTCTAACAAAATATCAATATAGTCATATCTTATTGTCATTAGATACTAATTTTGATAAAATGTATAGTTTTGGCAGACGAACTCTTTATAATCCATTAAATGCAGGATTTGTAATAGAATCAATTAATAGCAAATTTTTTAAACGATTTAGTAATACTGAATGTCGAGTTTATGAGTTAACTATTACAGATAGAAAATACTGCAAATTAAAAAAATTACTTTATAAATTTGAAAAAAATCCCGAAATGTATCAATATGATATAATAGGATTACTTTTGAAAATATTTAATATTCAAGTTTCTAGAAAAAATCACTATGTATGTTCACAATTTGTAGGTGAAATTATTGAAAAGTCCGATATTCATAAATTTAATAAAAAATTTGAAACAATTAAGCCATGTGATTTTGATAATTTACCTAATTCAAATTTGTTATATGTTGGAAATATAAAATATATTAGTTTGGAGATGTAGTATGAAAAAAATAGCAGTTTTTTCTGATATTCATGGTAATTACCAAGCTTTAGATGCTATATTAAATGATATAAAAAAATATAATTATGATGAAGTTATATTTTTAGGTGATGCCATTGGTATTGGACCAGAACCATATAAATGTTTAGATAGATTATTAAAATCAAATATTACATATATTTATGGTAATCATGAAATGTATATATTAGAAGGGCATGATAGTTTTATAAATATTAAAGAAAGTGCAAAACCGCATCACAAATGGACTGAAAATGAAACCAAAACACTACATAGTGAACTTAAAAAAAGAATTATTAAAGATAAAATTATAGAAAATGTTAAATTTATGCATTATCAATTTGACGACAACGGATATATTCTTAGGCCAAATGATTATCCTACAATAGAATATTTAGATAATATTTATAATAATATAAATCAAGAATATATTGTCTTTGGACATAGTCATGTTGCACATTACAATATTGGAAAAAAACATTATTACTGTTTAGGATCTAGTGGTTGTGTTCATAATGATGAAACATTTTATAATGAATTAACAATAGATAATGGAAATGTTTTATTTAAAAAACATTATATAAAATATAATAGAGAAGAATTTATAAACACGGCTAATAAAACTGATTTTCCATTAAAAAAATTTATGTGTGATGTGTTTTTTGGAATTAAGGTGAAATAATGAATATAATTGCCCATAGAGGAATACATAATGAAGCTATACCAGAAAATAGTATGAAAGCGTTTTCTTTAGCTCTTAAAAAAAATATTCCTATTGAATTTGATGTACATATTTTAAAAGATAAAAATATTGTAGTTTTTCATGATGATAATTTAAAAAGAATGACAAATAAAGATAAGTTTATTAAAGAATGTACATATGAAGAAATTAAAGATTTAAAATTAAAAAATACTAATGAGAAAATACCATTACTTAAAGATGTGTTAAAATTAGTAGATGGTAAAGTACTTTTAGATATAGAACTTAAAATGGATGTAACTGATCATAGTCTAGAAGATGGATTAATAGAAATTTTAAAAGATTATAATGGTGAAGTCATTCTTAAATCTTTTGATTATAGAAAAGTAAAATATTTAAAAAAACACACTAATTATAAAATAGGATTACTTATTAAAAGAATGAGTGGTTTTAAAGATTTTATTATTCGAAATATAAATTTTAATATTTTAATTAAACCTGACTTTCTAGCATGTAACAAAAATATGCTAGATTGTAAAAGTGTTAAAACATTCAAAAAAGATATTTATATATGGACAATAAAAAATAAAGATGAATTAAAAATTTATAAATCTGATTATTATATATCTGAAAATATATTTTAAAAAATCTCGTTAATAAACGAGACTTTTTTTATAAACCTTCTACATATGTATCTGATAAACATTTAATAGCACATATACAGTTTAGATTTACTGTAAAAAATGAATTTGTTGATGTATAAGTTGCAGTTTCTTCATTTAAAGTTTGAATTAGAACTCTAAATGTTGCACAATTATTTTCTAGTTTTTCTATTCTAAAGACTCCTGATGTAACAGTAAGATTATCTTTTGTTGTTGGCATTTCTAATAGTGTACCATTGCATACATAAAGAGCAATTGGTCTAGTATTATATTCTCTTTGTGGTGTATTATTTCCTAAAAAACATTTTTCACATGAGTCGAGTATTGAATCTGGACAAACTGCATTTTCTTGTAATAATAAAATTATATTTAGTATTTCATATATACAGTTTTTTGAATGTTTTTCATTTTCACACATAAAACTCCTCCTTATTCTACTATAGGTTATGAATAATAATAAAAAATGTTTATTCAAACACCTAACAAAAATATATAATATTCATATAATAAAATGGGGTGAATTATATGTATAAAATATATGTTGTTGAAGAAGGAGATACATTAATTTCTATTGCTGCTAAATTTAATACAACGACTGAAATATTAAATACTATAAATGGGAAAATTCCTAAGATTGAAAAAGGAACAGAAATAATAGTTCCTAATGTTACAGAAATACCATTTGCCATATATAAAGTTAAAAAAGGTGATTCTTTATATGATATAGCTAGAAGAAATGATATAAACTATAAAGATATAATATTATTAAATGGACTAAAAGAGGGTGAATATATATATCCTGATCAAGAACTTTTAATTCCTAAAGCAAATATTGGTATATATATGATAACTGGTACTAAAACTTTAAATCAAATATCTAACGAACTAATGGTACCTGTTGCTGATATTGTCGATCAAAATGCATCAATATATTTACTTCCTGATCAAGTAATACTTTATAAAAAAGAGAAAACTATTTAAAATCTCTTTTTTTTTGTGATATAATTATTTTGGTGGTATTTATGAAAAATAAAAAAATATTAATTTCATCAATTGTTATATTAGTATTAATCATTGGAAGTTTTTTATTTTTAATATTAAAACCTAAAACTTATAAAGAAATTACGTTTAAAGAGTATCAACAATTACTTAATCATGAAGAACCTTTTGTTTTATTTATAGGATCTAATAATTGTAGCCATTGTACAAAATTTAAAAAAACAGCCAATAGAATCGTTAATGATTTTAATATAACAATTAACTATATAGATATCAGTAAATTATCGGATAAAGAATATGCTAAAATCAATTCTAATTTTCCTTTTGCAGGTACACCAACAACAATTGTTATTAAGAATGGAAAAGAATATAATAGAACTAAAACAAGAATTGAAGGTGCAAAAGACTATAACACAGCTGTAAAAAGATTAAAAAATGCAAAAATTATAAAATAGGAGGTATTTAAGTATGGAAAATCCAGAAATCATTTCATTTGAAAATGAAGAAAAACCCAAAAAAAATAGTATTAGTATATTAGATTTATATGGTGAAGAATTAACAAAAAAAACATATATAACAAATCCTGCTATTGCAAGAGATTCTGAAATAAAGAAAATGATGATAGTTTTACTAACACCTGAAAAGTCAGCATTATTAGTTGGACATGCAGGTATTGGTAAAACAGCTATTGTTGAAGGATTAGCATATTTAATTCAAAGAAATGAAGTTCCTAACGCTTTAAGAGGATATAAAATATTTAAAATAAATTCAACATCATTACTAGGAAAAATGGAAGTTGACGGAAGAGAAGAAATGATTGTAAGTTTACTAGTAGATGAACTTAAATCAATGGAAAAGACTATTCTTTTTATAGATGAAGTTCATACATTAATCGGAGGTTCTCAAGATGGTCCTATGGATTTGGCTAATATCTTAAAACCAGCATTAGACCGTGGTGATGTTAAAGCTATTGGTGCTACGACTACTCAAGAATATAATACATATGTTATTAAAGATAGAGCATTTTTAAGACGTTTTGATAAAATAGAAGTTGTTGAACCAGATATTGATACTACAGTAAAAATTTTATGTGGTTCATTACCAAAAATAGAAAAACAAACTGGTGTTAAATTTAAATATAATGATTATATTACCGAAAAACTTATCCGTGCTATTGTTGAAGCAACTTCGGAATTTAAAAGAGTGTATGGTTTAGCTGCTATGTATCCAGATGTTTCTTTATCAGTATTAACACAAGCCTTTTCAAATGCATTATATTTAAATAAAAAAGAAGTAGATATACTCGATGTTTATAATGCTATTAAAAATAGTAAACGTATTTATCCAGATAGTATTGTAAAAGAGTTGGCTGAATTTAGAGTTAAGTATTCTGATATAGCACAATTAGATAGAATTGTTCTTCCAATTGTGTCAATTGAAGATGTACAAAATGCATATGACAGTATATAAACTGTCTTTTTTTAAAAATGTATAGAAAAAATATTTTAAATATGTTAAAATCATAATAGAAAGAATGGTGAGAGTATGAAAGAAAAAAAAGAGAGAATCATACCTATAAAAAATTATTTTATTGTAGTATTACTCTTTGTTGTATTACTTGGTTTTACTTTATACTGTTCTACTTGGTATAAAGAAATAACTGAATATTATAATAATAACTCAGTAATAACTGAAGTTGTTTCTGAAATCAATTTAGAATCATTATCAAGTTTTTTACAAGATAATCCTGAAACAATTATATATGTTTCTGCATCAAATGATCTTGATGTTAAATCATTTGAAAAAAAGTTTAAAAAATATATTGTAGAAAATAATATGAATGATTCAATTGTTTACTTAGATTTAGCAAAAGAAGAAAATAGCAAAGCAACAGATATTATAATGAATAATTATTTACCATCAAATTTAAAAAATATGTCAGATATTCATGTTCCAAACATAATATATTTTAAGGATGGAATGATTGAAGATGTATTATATAGAAAAAAAACTTCTATTGATAAAACTGATGTTATCAACTTTTTTAGTAGAAATGAGTTGATTGAAAATGATTAATATAGTTTTATATGAACCCGAAATTCCACAAAATACTGGTAATATAATGAGAACATGTGCTGCAACAGGAACAAAATTGCATTTAATTGAACCATTAGGTTTTAAATTAGATGAAAAGAGTATAAAACGTTGTGGGGTAAATTATATAGAAAATTGTGAGTATGTTGTTTATAAAAATTGGGAAGAATTTAAATCTAAAAATGATGGGGAATTTTATTATTTAACAAGATATGGAAAGAAACCTCATACATCATTCAATTATAGTGATACAAACAAAAATATATATTTAGTATTTGGTAGAGAAAGTACTGGTATTCCAAAAAGTATATTACAAAAAGATTTGAATCATTGTATGAGAATCCCAATGAATGCTAATGTTAGATCATTAAATTTATCAAATTGTGTTGCAATTATGTTATATGAAGTTTTAAGACAACAAGATTATCGCGACCTACTAAGAACTGAACCTTTTAAGGGTGAAAACTTTATAGAAGAATAAAAAAAGAATAAAAGGAGGATATCATGGAGTTTGTGATGAATAATATAATGTGGTTTATATTTGCCGGTATAATACTTCTTATGACAATGATAGGATATTATGCTGAAAAAACAGATTTTGGTAGAAATGTTGATGATGATAATAAAAAACCAAAAAAAGAGAAAAAACCGAAGAATAATAAGAAAGAAGAACCAGTAGGAATACCAGTATTAGAAAATATTGATGTTGAAAAAAATATTGGTAATAATTCTGTTATAGAAAACACTGGTCCATCAGATGAAAAAGTAACAAACATCGAAAATAATAATTTAGATAATGTTTCATTAGAAACAGTTAATGTAATTAATGAAGAAAATAATAATACAGATACAGTTACTAACGATAATCAAGAAGTAACTCAATTAGAAAATTCACAAAAAGAAGATATTATTTCTGAACCTGTAATTGAAGAAGTAGTAAATGATATAGTTGAAGAAAATGTTGTTTCAGAACCAGTAACTGAGGATGATATTACTGAAGTTGTGGAGGAAAAACAAGAAGAAGTTGTTTCAGAACCAGTAATTGAAGAAGTAGTAACTGATATAGTTGAAGAAAAAAAAGAAGATGTTGTTTCAGAACCAAAAATTGAAAATGTTACTACTGAAACGGTAGAAGAAGAAAAAACAGAAGATAATGTATCTAAGACAGTAGTTGATAATGAAAAAGATAATGAAACAAATGAAGTACAAGAAGAATTACCATCAATTGATGAATTGATGAATCCAACAACAGAAGATGAAAAAGTAGTATCTGAAGATTTAAAAGTGGAAGAAAACATTGAATCAGCAAAAAATGAGGAAATTTCATCTGAATCAGTTAATTCTGAAGAAATAAAAGAAAATAATATTGAAGAAAATGTTGTTGAAGATATAGATAACCCATCTTTAAAAATAGAGGAATTACCTACTGAAGTTGAATATCAAGAAGAAGTTAGTACAGAAAACGAAGTTAATGATTCACATCCTGTTGAAGAAGAAGTAGGTATCTCAGAAATAGATGCTGAAAATCTCCCAGTAAAAATAGAGGAATCTGTAACTGTTTCTGAAAATAATAATTCTGATATTCCAGAAGTATCTATCGATGAAATTGAAGAGCAAAAAGATGTAACTGTTGAAGAACCACAAAAAAAATCATGGTTTGGAAAAAAGAAAAGTAAAAAAGTTGATATACCAGTAGATATTGGTATTAGAGAAGCAGATAGCAATGAAGTTTTAGAAAATACTAAAGAACCAGATAATAATTCTAATGACGAGGATGATATTTGGAAATTCTAGTTAAATACTCAATCAAATTTTGATTGAGTTTTTGATGTTTTTAAAAAATATTTATTTTATATCTAATTTTATGATATAATTTATTAAGAGGATGGAGGAATTTTATGACATTAGATAGTGTATTTGAACTAATAAAGAAATTTGCAGATGTACTTATTGTATGGGCAATGTTCTATTATATTCTTAAAAATTTAAGAAAGAATGTTAAAATGGCATTATTATTTAAAGGAATTATAATAATTATTGTTCTAAAATTGGTAAGTGACTTATTCGATTTGGTTACAATAAGTTTTATATTAAATTATGTTATTGAATGGGGACCTATTGCATTAATTATAATTTTCCAACCAGAAATTAGAAATGTTCTTGAACAACTCGGAAGAAGTCAATTATTAGGTAGACATAAAGTTTTAACTGTTGATGAACGAGAAAAAGTTGTTTATGAAATTGTTAATGCGGTTGAATATCTTAAAAAAATGCGAATTGGTGCTTTAATTGTTATTGAAAGAGATAATAGTTTACAAGATTATATAGAAAGATCTAGAAAAATCTATGGTGATATTTCAAGTGATTTATTAATTTCTATTTTCTTCCCTAACAATCCACTTCATGATGGTGGATTAATTATACAAGGGGATAAAATTACAAGTGCTGGAGCTGTTTTCCCAACAAGTGATAGTTTAAAAATTAGTAAACGTCTTGGAACAAGACATAGAGCGGCTTTAGGTATATCTGAAGAAACAGATTGTTTATCATTAGTTGTTTCTGAAGAAACAGGAAGAATATCTATTGCTATGGGTGGAGAGTTGTTTTATAATTTAACGATTGATGAATTTAAATTAATGATTCTAGAAGAACTTAAACCTAAAAAAGAATTAGTTCTTGATGATGAGGAGGATGATTTAGAAAATGAAAACAATAATAAAGAAAACTAAAAAATTCTTCAAATCAATTTGGAAATTTATTGATAAAAGAATTGTTTTACCTATTACAAAATTTCTTTTAAAATTTGATAATGGTAAAGATAGTTCAGGAAAACAATTTGAGAATTTATTATCTAAAAAAAACACATTATTATTTATATCTTTATTTTTTGCACTAGTAACATTTATTATAATTGATCAAAAAATAGTTACTTTCTCAAAAAATTCTGCGGAAGTTTTACGTTCATTACCAGTTACAGCAATATATAATGAAGAAGCTTATGTCGCAGAAGGATTACCAAGCACAGTAGATATTACACTAATTGGTAGTAAAACAGATTTGTTTATTGCAAAACAAATGTCATCATATGATGTAACTGTAGATTTAACAGGATTAAAACCAGGTCAACACAAAGTTAATGTTAAATATAATCAATCATTGACAGATCTTGAATATATGGTTAATCCTTCTACAATAAACGTAACAATATATGATAAAGTTTCTCAAACAAAAGATTTATCTGTAGATATTTTAAACAAAGATAAACTTGATTCTAAATTAGTAATTGATAGTACGTCAATTGATACTGACAGTGTTATCATTAAAGGAGCTGAACATCAATTAAATCAAGTTGCTACAGTTAAAGCACTATTTGATGTTGAAAATATAGTAAATCAAGAGGTTGGTAATCAAACAGTTAAAGATGTTCCTTTAAAGGCATATGATAAAAATGGTAATGTTATAGATGTAGAAATTGTACCAAGCAAGGTAGATGTTAATGTAAACATTGTTTCACCATCTAAAGAATTACCTATTAAAGTTATTCCAAATGGAAATGTAGCATTTGGAAAAGCAATTAGTTCACTCGAAACATCAATTTCAAAAGTAACAGTATACGGCTCTAAAGATGTATTAGATAAATTAAATTACCTACCATTACAAATAGATGTAAGTGATTTAAAAACAGACAAAGAATATAAGGTTGATCTATCTAAACCTGTTGGTATAACTTACATGTCTACTAATAGTGTTACAGTATCTATTCAATTAGGAAATGTTTCAGAAAGAGATATTAGTGATGTTAAAGTTGTATCACGTAATCTTGGTGAAGGTTTAAGTGTATCAGCAACAAACGCAGATGCTGCTTCGGTTACTGTAAATCTAAAAGGTGTTTCTAACGTTATTGATTCTATAACATCAGAAGATATAATTGCATATATCAATCTAGATGGCTTAGGTGTTGGAACGCATGAAGTTGAAGTTGTTGTAGAGGGAAATGATTCAAGAGTTCAATTCTTATCAAAAACAAAAAAAGTTACTGTTAATATAACAAAAAAATAGGCTTAAGCCTATTTTTTTTCTATTAAATCTATTAGTGTTAGTATAGATATAAATCCTGATACTCCAACTAATATATAAATTATTATAGATATTAAACTACCAACACCAAAAAGCGTATCAACAAGATTAAAATTTAATAAACCAATTAATCCCCAATTTACAGAGCCAATTATACATAAAATTAATGCAATTATTTTTAATATATTCATACTTATCTCCTTTCAAAACTAATATTATTGTTCTCATAATTAATAAAGATATGCATATATTTTTAATGATAGGAGTGATAAATATTAAAAATATCATAAAAGTTTTATGCATGATGATTTTTACATTATTAATTGTAGGATGTTCTAAAAAGAATAGTAAAGAAATCTATAAAGAGCTTGTAGATAAATTAGAAGACTTAGATTCATATACATTAGAAGGTGAGCTTCAAATGTTTAATGATGATAATTCTTTTAAGTATAATGTGACAGTTAATTATTTAGAAGATGATAATTTTAAAGTTGATTTAATAAATAAATCAAATAACCACAGACAAATTATATTAAGAAATAATGATGGTGTTTATGTTATAACTCCTTCATTAAATAAAAGTTTTAAATTTCAAAGTGAATGGCCTTATAATAACTCACAAAGTTACTTAATTCAAACAATAATAAAAGATTTAGAAAACGATGAAAATAGAAAATATGAATTAAACGAAAAGAACTATATTTTTACAAGTAAAGTTAATTATATGAATAATCCATCATTAAAATATCAAAAAGTTTATTTTGATAAAAAACTAATACTTAAAAAAGTGGAAATATATGATAATGATAATAACAAAAAAATACTAATGAAAATTAACAAAATAAAATATAATAATAAAATTAAAAAAGAAACATTTAATTTGGATAATAATTTAAATGTTGATAAAGAAATTGTAACAGAAGATAAAGTATCTAAAATAGAAGATACAATATATCCTTTATATACACCAAAAGATACAAAATTAAAAAACCAAGAAATTATTAAAACAAGTAATGGCGAAAGATTAATACAAACATTTAACGGTGAAAGTTCTTTTACATTAATACAAGAAACAAATAATAATTTAGAATATACTAATAAATTTTGCGAAGGTGAACCAATAATACTTAATGATGTAACAGGTTACATTGATGATTATTCTATAACATGGTATGATGATAATTACTCATATTATATTGTTTCAAAAGATTTATCACAAAATGAATTATTACAAATTGCATCATCCATTACTTCTCCAACAATAATTAAATAATGTGAAATATATATGAATTCCCCCTTTTATATATATTTTTTTAATTTTTATGATATAATTAGGGTGGGTGATAGTATGAAAAAAGAAACAAAAAAGAAAACAACAAAAGCAGCTACATCTAAGAAAACAACTGCTGCTAAAAAAACTACAACAAATAAGGCTAATAATATCAAAAAAGCCGAAACTACAAAAAATAACAATAATAAAAAACTTAGTTATGTAGAACCAGATAATAATATGCCAAAAGAGGTATCAAAAAAACTTGATTTAGAAAAAAATAATAAAAACAATAAAGCAAAAAATAATTCTGCAAATAATAACAAAGCCAAAGTTGAAAAAGTAGTTACAGAAAACAATTCAAATGAAAATAAAAATAAAGAAATTGAAAAAAATACAAAATTAAATAATATTGTTAATACAAAAGAAGTAAAAAAGGAAGAAAATAAGAAAGAAGAATTCTTATTACAAAATAATGAAATGACTAATTTTATAAAAATAATTCTTGCTGTTGTAGGAATTGTATTAGTCTTATATTTAGTAACATATATAATAAATAAAAATAAATATCCTGATAAAGAAGACGAAAAAGTAGAAGCATCTATACAATATGATCAAATACTTGTTAATAAAGTATTAAGTCAAAACAAAAATGAATACTATGTACTTGCTAAAATGAAAGATGATAAATACAATGATACTTATGATGTATATGTTGGTTCTTACACATATAAAGAAGGAGCTTTAAAAATATATACAGCTGATTTATCTTCAGCATTTAATAAAAATTATGTTTCAGATGAATCTAATTTATATGTATCTAATGTTGATGACATTAAATTTTCTAAAAGTACATTAATTAAAATATCTAATGGACAAGTAGTAGAAGCATATGAAGGTCATGAAAATATAGTTGCTCATTTAAATTCAATAGTAAAATAGAAATAAAAGGTGAAATATGGTTAGTAAAGATACAGAAAATAATACTTTATCTACTAATGAATTCACTAATAAAGACAACAAGATTAAAAGTAGAGTAAAGAAAAATAAAAACTTATTCAAAATATCTGAATTATTTTCATTGATAATTATTACTATGATTGTTTCATTAACATTAGGATATTTCTTAGGTCAAAGAATGAATGGTACAACTAAATTATCTGATGAAATGAAAAAATTTATAAATGATTATAATGAAATAAAAGAAAATTATTATGAAGATATAAATGATAAAGAAATTCTTAAGAAGGCTCTTGAAAGTGTTGTTAATTCACTAGGAGATCCTTATTCAACAGTAATTGATAATTCATTATCTAATTCAATAAATACTGAATTAAAAGGTCAATACAGTGGATTTGGTATACAAATAGCAAATACTAAAGATAATAGAATTTTAATAGTATCTATTATTGATGATTCGCCTGCCTTAGAAGCAGGATTAAAAGCAGGAGATATAATTCTAAAAATGGATGGTGAATCTGTTGAAGGTAAAACAACAGATGAATTTACAAAACTTGTAAAAGGTTCTAATAAACAAACAATAATATTAACATTATTAAGAGATAATAAAGAAATTGATATTGCTGTAACTAGAAAAATTGTAACATTAAAATCAGTTTCTTCTAAAATATTTGAACAAGATGGAAAAAAAGTTGGATATATATATATAAGTATATTTGCAGCTAATACAGATTCTCAATTTAAAAAAGAATTAATTGATTTAGAAAAAAAAGGTATAAACTCATTAGTTATTGATGTTAGGGATAATACAGGTGGACATTTAACTTCTGTAGAAAATATAATTAGTTTGTTTTTAGATAAAAAACATGTTATTTATCAAATTGAATCTAAAGGTAAAATAACAAAAACATATTCAAAAAATAATGATAGTAAAAAATATAAAGTAGTAATGCTTGTTAATGAAAATAGTGCATCAGCATCTGAAATGTTAACAGCTGCTATGAAAGAAGAATATAATTCTGAAGTTGTTGGTATGAAAACATTTGGTAAAGGAACAGTTCAAGAAGTAGGAAATACCTCTAATACAAATTTAAATTACAAAATAACTACTAAAAAATGGTTAACCCCAAAAGGTAATTGGATTAATAAAAAAGGAATTGAACCTACAATAAAAGTCGAGTTATCTAAAGAATATATAAAAAATCCATCCGAAGAAACAGATAATCAATTAAAAACAGCAATTGAAACTGCAATAAAATAAACATTACATATGTAATGTTTTTTTATTTCTTTATTTTTTCATTAAAATAAGATATAATTAAATTGAGAGAAGTGATTTGATGAACAAATTAATAATGGGTGATAAACTTCAAATCCAATGCTATAAACATAATGGACATATTCATAGAGCGTGGGATGAAGCTATTTTCCTAGAAGAGCAAAAAGATTACTTGGTATTTGCAAACAATAAAACCATAGTAACTAAAGCAGAAGGAATCACTTGGAAGACAAAAGAACCTGCAATTATGTATTTTTTTAAAGATAAATGGTTTAATATAATTGCACAATTAAAAAAAGATGGTATATATTATTATTGTAATATTGCTTCCCCATTTATAATTGAGGAAAATACAATTAAATACATTGATTATGATTTAGATTTACGTGTTTTTCCAACTGGACAGTATAAAGTCTTAGATCGGATGGAATATAATTATCATAAAAAAATTATGAATTATTCTGATGATTTAGATATTGTTATACGTTCTGCTTTAAATGAACTTATTAAAGATTATGAAAAAGGATCACTGATGTTTTCTAATGAAAATAATAATTGTTACTACGATCTTTATAAATCTTTAAAGAAAAAAGATTAATTTTTTCAATATATTCATTAATTTTAATGAATATTTTTTTTAAAATATAAAGTTAATATCACTTTTATTTAGCATATTGTCAACTATTTTTGTATAACAGAATAACCTATTAACCCTTATAAAATAAAGAAAAAATGCAAAAAAGTGTTGACACAAATTACGAATAATGGTATACTGATAATGTTGTTTTGAAAGAAAAGTATTTTTAAATTAAAAAATCATATTTTTTTAAAAAATACTTGACTTACTTAACTACATTTGATATATTTATATTGCGTTTCAAAAAGAAACGGAAATGATCTTTGAAAACTGAGCAAAATGTCAATTCAATAAGTCAGGATACAAACATTTTTAAAATACAAATAATCTGAAAAAGATTTAATATATTTTTTGGAGAGTTTGATCCTG
>SAMEA3663006__coassemble_270_pt1 | contig 29520 bp, 24 predicted proteins | sample SAMEA3663006__metabat2_low_PE_028 | metagenome-assembled genome bin SAMEA3663006 (sample SAMEA3663006) | pig gut metagenome | biome: pig gut; feature: pig-associated habitat; material: faeces | place: France | collected 2012
ATTTTTCCCGTTAATGTTTAGATTTTTTTGAGACATTTTCCTAAATTATTGACAGTCTTATTCCAACAACACCATATTTCTCTTGTAATTCTTTAGTATAAAATTCATAAAGAACATTTTTAAGTTCATCTTTTGTCATACTTGAATCTGCTAATATACTAATATCAAAATCTTTAAATAAATCATCAAAAGATCTTGAATTATAAAGCCCTATAACATTACAAATAAATTCATTATTATTTTCAATATTAACAAATTTTATTGTATCACCAATTTTAATTTTACTTCTTTTCTCATCTAATAATCGTAATTCAATTCTTTTAGTACCATTTAATATATAATTAAAATATCTATCTTGTAATTTCATTTCATGCATAATATTCACCTCAAAATAAATATAACACAAATTAATAAAATATGATAGAACTATTTTATATGTTAAAGATAATAATAATATTATTGCACAAAAAAATGTAGACTATGTTCTTTTTTTCTGTCTACATTTACTTTATCATTTTCCTTTTTTATAACCATATTTCATAATTTGTCATTATTGCTTCGTATAATTGTGTTGGTCTATATCCTTTATCTTTAACAATCATATCTGTAGGTTTACAATATTTAATTATTTTTTTTCTAAAGTTTGATTTATCTACTTTTGTATCTTTTAATTTCTCATAAATAATTCTTACATCTTCTAATGCATAATATTTAGGTAAAAATTTAAATATAATATCAGAATTATCTAATTTTAAAACAATTTTTTTATAACTTGTTAATAATTCAGTAATGTTAAGTTCTAAATTTAAATCATCAGTATCAATATCATATGAATACTCTAAACTATTATTAATTCTTTTGGTAATAGTATTATATTTAATTATCTTGTTATCAAATTTAACTTCATTCTTCCCTATTAATTCAAAATCTACTAATTTATAGTCTTCATTAAGTTTTTTAATATTTTCGTAATTAGTAATTCCTAAGTATGCTATTATTAATCCACAATTATAAAACTTTGTTTCTCCAAAAGTATGTACTTGTTCAAGATGAAAATTATTACTTCCAATTACATCAATTATTTTATTTCTAATAGAATCTTTAATATTTGATTCCTTTTTAAATGGTATAGATATTAAATTGTTATTCTTATCCACTACTAGCTTTAATTTTTTGATGTCATTTTTTCTTTTATCATCACTTTTTATAGTTTGTAATACAAATAAGCAACAATCTAAATATATTTTCATATAATCACTCATTTCATTTATAATTTTATGGGTTTTTTATACTTATATTTATCAAAAAATGTTTTATTATTATAATATCTATCACGATATATATTTTTGTCTTCTTCATTGTCAAATAAAATATCTAATAATATTTCTATTTTTTCATCATTTTTTAATCTATTATCATATAAAATACAATCATCAAGATTTAAAGATTTCTCAAGTAATTTACTAAATAATCTTATGTTATTTATTAACTCATTAAAATCTAATTCACCATTTGGAAATCTAAACTCTATTGTATTTTTTTCTTTTTGTCCTATTCTTGTAAGATTTAATCCATAATATCTAGATAATTGTGTTTCCCTTACTATTTTAGCACATTCTTCTAAAGATTTGATTTTATCAAAGTTAATATAAGATAATTTTGTTGCTACCCTATCAATTTTTACAGCATATTTATTTACACAAGATCTCATACAATTTCCACTTCTATTAGAAATAGTATAAAGTATATCTTGTGAATTAGTATATAAGTTTATGAAATTAATTAGATGTTGTTTATTTTTTATATAATCAAAACCAAAGTGAATATGTCCTCCACAATTGTAATTTGCAATAAAATTATTATTTTGTAGCATACTGCATACATAGAATAATTCCTTTAAACTATTCTCATCAAATTTTAAAATTGGAGATACAAGTTCTAATCCATATTTAACAGATAATTCATTTACAAACTTCCAATCAACTAATATATTTTTAAGAACTTTATAAAATTCACAATCTGGATTATATGCTTCAAGTTCAACCCCAAATGTTATATCTGGATCAATATCATATTTTACATTTAAATTTATGTCTTTTATATAATTTTGTTTATCAAAATTGGTTTTTAATAAATCCTTATATATTGACCCATCCAACATAGAAATTAATTTATATTGAAAATCTCTATTCGATGTTTCAGAAATTATGCTTAATTTTGTATATAAATCTTTTGTTTTCTTAAACTGTTCAATTTTATACATTTCATCTTTAATACCATCTAATAAAAATTCAAAATAATATTGATATTTAAATTTTCCAATATATTTTTTAATATTTTCATCACTAAATGATTTAATAACAATTATTTGTTCATCTAATGTTAATGTCTTAAGCATTTTCATTTTTTCTTCATCTGTTTTTAATTCAAGTATTTGTTTAATATAATTTTCTCTATCCATAATTCTCTCCTATTTATAATGAAAAAGTTTTACATAAATATTTTGCTACCGCATCTTCATTATTTGATTCAATGATTTTATTTGCTTTTTTAAGAGCATCTCTAGTAGCGTTAGATACTGCGATACCCATATGTGATATTTCAAACATTGGAATATCATTTTCGTCATTACCAAAAGAAATTATTTTATCAACATTCAAATAATTAGCTAGTGTTTTTATTCCATGTCCTTTATTAACATTATCTGCTAAAACTATAAAAAATCCTTCTTCTGTTTGAAAATCTTGTAATACAATATTCATATGTCTTACTTTGCTAATAAACTTTTTTACTTGTAATTTATTAGGATCTGTCACAAAGACTTCTTTTACTTTTCCTTTTAAAACATTTATATCTGTTAATTGTATTTGTGTATCATCTCTTCTTTTTTTCGTAATATATTCATGTTTGCCAATAGTAAATGAAATATTTAAATCATATTTTTTAGCATATTTATACAATTTCATTACATCCTTATATTTTATAAACTCTTCATTAATCATATAATCATTTTTAATATCAAATACTTCAGAACCTGATGAGCAAACTAAATAATCACTTTTAAATACATCATTATTTACTTGTAGTGCATGGTTGTGTGGTCTTGCTGTTGCTGTAACTACTATGTGTCCTTTTTCTTTTAATTTTTTTATTGTATTAATTGAGTATTCTGAAATATGTCCATCATCATGTCTTAATGTACCATCTAAATCTATCGCAATTAGATATTTTTCCATAAACATTCCTCCCGTGGACTCGATATTATATCATATGTTTTAAAATAAAAAAAGAGTAGAATAAAAAAAACTTGTTTAAACAAGTCTTTTTTTAATTTCACTTTTGTATGCTTCAACACCAGGTTGGTCAAAAGGATTGACAACAAACAATATAGCAGACATACTAGCAGCTAAATAGAAGAATGTTATTAGTTCTCCTATAGATTCTTCATTAATGTCTTTTATATTAATAATAATTGATGGAGTATGTCCATAATGAGCAGTTGAAACAGAATCTATTACTAAATTATTTATTTTATCAATTTCTTCATTTTCTTTTTCTACTTTTATTACAGTTTCAAACATACAAGGTGTTCCTTCTTGTAAGAATTGTCCTAAAGAATGTAAATCTCTTGTATTAATTGTAGAAGTTGGAAAAATTCCTGTCAATTGCTTACCTTCAGTTTCTCCGAAAAGTTGTTTTAACCACTCTAGGAAATAAGCAAATCTTTCTTGATATGCACTAAAATTTTCAACAACTTTAGCATTATAATACATTTGCTTTCTTATACTAGCATAAGAATATGCTAGTTTTTCATGTTTTAATCCCTTCTTAGCACCGCTAAGTAATCTTTTAATATCAATACCCGCTACTGCCATTGGAAGAAGACCAACAGGTGTTAAACACGAATATCTTCCTCCAATATTATCTGGAATTATAAATGATTTATATTTTTCCTTTTCTACTTCTTTTCTAAGTTCACCATTAACTTTATCAGTAGTAATAATAATATGATCTTTTAATTCTTCTTTAGAATACTTTTTCTTAAGTTCTTCTTTTAATATCTCATATGTTTTTTTAATTTCTAAAGTAGTACCACTTTTAGAAATAACATTTAAAACAACATTTTTATCTTTTATATATTCTTTTAACTGATTAAGATAATGACTATCTAAAGTATAACCTGCAAAAACTACTTTTGATGGAGTAAAAGGGTTAGAAAACATATTAACTAATGCTTTCGCCCCCATATATGAACCACCAATTCCAATAACAACTAATAAATCAATATTTTTCGCTGTTTCAATTATATCATCTACATTTTCATCAATTTCCATCCAACCAGTCATATCATATGATTTCAGTCTTTCAAGATTATGTTCATAATCTTTCATGTCTGGTTTTAGTTTTGTATATTTTTCTAATTCCAAATTCATATTATACCCTCTTTTTATTAACTACTATTATATGATCTTTCATATCATTTACTAACTTAATTTCCGAAACTTCTTTATCATCATATATAATGGATTCAAAATTGGTAATATTTACAGTTATATTATAATTAGTATCCATATATTTATAATCTACTACATAATTATTAATACTACTTGGAACTCCAGGTTTTATTTCTAATTTATCACCAAATTTATGAATACCTAGAATATGTTTAATTCCAACTTTATAGAACCAACCACTACTTCCTGTATACCAAGTCCATCCTCCATGTCCTGGATATTTTTCATTAGAATAAATATCAGCAGCAATAACATAAGGTTCAACTTTATATTTTAATACACCATCTTTAGTTAAAGTTCTATTAACAGGATTAATCATTTGATAATATTCATATGCTTTATCATATAAACCAGCTTTAATTAAAGCCATAATATACCAAGAAGTTGAATGAGTATATTGTCCACCATTTTCTCTTATACCCTTAGGATAATTCATAATATAACCAGGATTATTCTTAGATTTTTCAAATGGTGGGTCTAATAATTTAATAATATTATTTTCTTTATCTACTAGATTTTTTTCAACAGAACCAATTACTTGTTCTTTTTTATTATTAGGTACTACATCACTTAGAATAGAAAAACTTTGACTTATTAAATCTATTTTACATTCATCATTTAAATGTGAACCCAAAGGATCACCATTATCAAAGAATGCTCTTAAATAGTAATCACCATCCCAAGTATTTTCATTTAATGATTTTTTAAGTTTTTTATTAAAACTTACATAAGATGATGTATCCATGTTTAATTTTTCTAGAAGTTCAATAAATCTATCAATAATATTGTATAGGAAAAATCCTAACCAAACACTTTCACCTTTACCTTTAATACCTACTAAATTCATTCCATCATTCCAGTCACCACCACCCATTAGTGGAATTCCATGACTTCCTAATTGTGATTTAGAGTATTCAATTGAAAGAATACAATGATCAAGTAATGATTTTTTCTCTTCTGTATATTCAAATACCACACCTAATTCATGTTGATATGATTCAAGTTTTGGAGCTTTAACAAAAGGAATTTGTTCATCTAATACGGCATAATCTCCAGTAGTTTGTACATATTCAATCGTAGCATATACAAGCCATAAGAAATCATCTTTATATCTACTTCTTAAACCAAAATGATTTTGTTCATGCCACCAATGTAGCACATCTCCTTCCATAAATTGATGCGATGCATTAATGATTAATTGTTTTCTAGATAAATCTGGCTTAATAAATGAAATATTCATAGAATCTTGCAATTGATCTCTATATCCGAATGCCCCACTTACTTGATAATATCCAGCTTTAGCCATAATTCTAGATGATAAAGTTTGATATAAATACCAACCATTCATTACATAATTAAATGATTCATCATTAGTTTTAACTTTAATTACACCTAATGTTTTCTCCCAATCTTTTTTAACTATATCAAGTTCATTAATAACATTATCTAAATTACTATATTTATTTTTAAGTGATAATAATTCCTGTTCATCTCTTGTACATCCTAAACTAAATGCTAAAGTCTTCTTAGCTTTTGCCTTTATATTTACTTTAACATTAATAGTTTTTAATAAAATTCTATTTGTTAAAGCAGTATCAATTTTTTCAGATGATGACATAAATACTATAGCATCACTATAATTTAGACTATATACGTTACGCATTTTTAGGTAATTGTCATTTTCCATATATTCAGATAATATATGCCTACTTGTTTTTTCCTCAAAATTACCTAATGTTGGATTAATCCAAAATGCAATATCAAGTTCTTGATCTTCATCTAATTTATTTTCGAGTTCTAATAAATATAATTTAACATTATCATCTTTTGCAACAAATTCAGTTATTTGCTTTTTAAGATTTTTAGATTCACTTGAAAGTATTGAATAGCCAAATCCATGAATACATTTTGTTGGATTAAATATTTTATCATTAATATTTATTCCTTCAGATTTATCATTTAATACTACATCATTAGTCCATGATGTAATTTTATATTCACCTGAATTATAACAATATGTAAATCCACAACCATTATTAGTAATTATTGTACCAAAATTTTTATTGGCAATAACATTTGTCCAAGGAGCTGGAGTATCACTATTAATTATTTCATATTCTTTACCATCATTAATAAATCCACCATAAGAGTTAAAATACTCTATATTATTATTTTTAAATACAGGTAATTCATTTGTTTCAAGTTTTGGTAAATTATCAACATATATTGAATTATTTTTTTGTAAATCTTCAATGTTTTCTTTTAATGATTTATTTAATGAAGTATCAAAATTTAATCTAGGTACTAAGTTTAGAAGAGTCATTTCATCATCATTAATATTACTTCTATCTATTACAGTAACATTACCTGGTACATGATTAAATGAATTTTGTGAATATATTCTATATAATTCTTCATCAATTTTCTTCTTTATAATTTTAGCTTCTTCAGGATTATCAGAATTAATAAATACTACATCTACAAATATAGAATTTAATTTGTAGTATTCAAATACTTTTAACATTTCATTTACAAAACTTAAATCTTCAACACCATGTACATGAATACTTATAATTGGTCTATCACCACTTATACCAAATTTCCATAACCCACTTTGTGTTAATGCATTATGTTTTAACAATTCTAATCTTTCATTGTTAATAGCAATTTTTGTTGTTTGATATAAATAGTTAAGCATTATATTATAGTATCTTAATTGTTCACCTGTAATATTTAACGATTTAATCTTAGCTATACTATGTAAACTAGATAATTTAAATGCTTCTTTTATTTTAGCTACATCATTATATGAATTAATAATTTCGTTAATTTGCACTTTACTTTTACCATAACCACATATAAAGTAAACACTTTTTTTACCTCCAGGTTTAATACTAATTCTGTTTCTTAAACTCATTATTGGATCAAGTGATGTTCCAACTTTATTAGATAATTTTTGGTTAAGTGCTAATGGATTATTAGTATTCCTATTTCTTCCTATAAAATTACCACGTTCTGTTTCGTATTCAAATTTTCTAGTATTATCAGGTATGAATAATTTATTAACCATGTAATTATTAATATTATCATTTCTTGATTTACGAACCATTATTAGACTTTCAAGTTCCGGATCATATTCACTTCTTATAAACATATTATTAAATACTCTATGTGAAATATCATCCATATTATTTGAAATAATAGGTTCTGTATATGTTGTTAATTCTAATGTCTTATTTTCTTTAGAATTATTTATAAATGTTATCTTTCTAATTTCAGCATGATGTTCCTTACAAACTATAATTTTAGTTTTAGTAATAACATCATCGTCGACTCTTTTATATTTTATTTGATCTGATGCAAACACTACTTCATAATCATCTGGAACTTCATTTACTGGTGCATATGTATTAGACCAAACTTTATTTGTTTTTAAATCTTTAATATACATAAACATACCATAATCTTGTTCTGTAATTTTTCTATATCTATTTAATTGTATAGTTCTATATCTTGAGAATGAGGAACCACGATCATTCATAAGTAAAGTATATTTTTGATTTGATAACATTGATATTTCTGGCATATCTGAAATATAATTATAAACCCTAATATCATTATAAATTGTTTCTTTATTATAGTTATATTTTTTATATTCGGCCATTTTCATATCGATATTTGTTTTTAATTGTACTTTTTCTTTTAACAAAATATTATATGTTTTCATTTGTACATCATCCATGAATAGTTCTTTAAGTACTTCATCTTTTAGATAATTAGTAATAGCACATAATATCATTCCTTGATGATGTGCGAAATATGATCTAACAGGTTTTTTTGTTTCATAATCATAAGATTCATATAATCCATAATCGCTATACATATCTAATTTTTTAAACTTGTTAACATTCTTAATTACTTCATTAGGATGAAGTTCAATTGCCATTAATGAAGAATATGGAGATATTACAAGTCTAGGATTAATATCTTCTTTTAATTTTAATTTTGGAGTAGAGAAAGTTTTATATTTGTAGTTTAAAGAATCATCTAATTCATCATATGCACTTTCACTTATTCCCCAAGGTAATCTTTTATCAATATTTTCAACATAATCTTTTTGAACATTGTATGCAAATTCATAAGATTCATCTAATAATGTATTAGGATAATTTTTCATATAGATTAAAGGCATATAGTATTCAAATGATGTTCCAGACCATGAAATTACACCTTTATAACCATTATGTGCGGTTAAGCTTTTATCAAGGCAAAACCAGTGTTTATTTGGTACACATCCTAATGCTATTGAAACATAAGATGTTATTCTTGATTCACTTGCAAATGAATTATAGTTATATACCGATAATTTACTATCATGCTCATCATATCCTATTGAAAATACATTTTTATCTGTATATAGCTTTTTAAAATCTGTTGCTTTAATTAGTTTTTCTAATCTACTATATAATCTATTTTCATCTTTTACAAATTGTTTAGCAATTATTAAAGAAGCAACTAAGTTTCCTGAATCAACGGTTGATACAAATGCTGGATTCAATTTTTCTAACGTTTTAATATTATACCAGTTAAACAAATGTCCATTCCATTTTTCAAGTTTTTCGATTGAAGTAGTAATTTTTTCTATTAAATCAACACTATCTTTATAACTTATAAAATCAAGTTTATAAGCACTAATTACTGCTAATAGTGAAAAACCTATATTTGTTGGAGATGTTCTATTATCAAGTAAGTTTTCCCTATTTTCTTGATAATTATCTGGTATTAAATAGTTAAATTCTTCTTTTAAATTATCTTGGAAGTATCTCCATGTTCTAAACGATAATTCTTTAATTTCATCAACATTTTCTTTTTTAATTTCTTTTTTACTTAAATCTCTACTTATATAGCATAAAATAAATGGAGCTGAAATAAATGAAAGACCAAATAAAATTCCAACAGGACCAAAGAATAATAATATAGATCCAATTATAATATTTAATTTAAAATTCTTTATATAATTACTTAATTTAGAAGAAATAGTTTTTTCTGCTTCTTCTGCTGTAATCCAATTAAGTAAATTTTTCTTTGATATTAATAATCTATACATTGTTTTAAAAAATGCATTCATATATAAATTAGTATAATAAGGTAAAGTAGATAATGCTATAAATGAATTTATAATCAAAGATTCTCCGCCAAATTTTAAATTTCTATAATATACAGTTAAATGTTTATTTCTTTTAAAATAAAGTTTATTACTAATAAATAAGAAAATTGGAAATATCATCGTAAAACATGATATTAATAACCAAATATATTGTTTTTTAGCTATAGATAGTATTAATAGTAATAATACTGAAGGATATAAAAACATTCTTGCTATATTATCAAATATTTTATATTTTCCTAATATATCTAATGGATTATTTATTTTTTTACCTTCATGATTTTCAATTTTATTAAATAACCATCCTATTATTTGAGTATCCCCTCTAGCCCATCTATGATGTCTTGATGTATCACTTAAGAATTTTGATGGGAAATCATCAACAAATTCAATATCTGACACATAACCACATCTTAAATAGCATCCTTCAAGTAAATCATGAGATAGTATTCTATTATCAGGAAATTTTTCATATAATAAGTTATCAAATATTTCTACATTATAAATACCTTTTCCAACAAAACTTCCTTCTTTAAATACATCTTGATAAAAGTTAGGAATAGTCTCGGCATATGTATCAAAACCACCGATACCAGCAACGATTTGTGAATATAAACTTTTATTAGTAGCTTCTATATCTACTGATACTTTAGGTTGTAATAATGCATATCCCTTTACTATTTTTGTATGATTTTTATTATATATTGGCTTATTTAATGGATGATCCATAGCTCCAACTAGATTAAGTGCTGAATTTAAAAGTAATTTAGTATCAGCATCTAATGTTATTACATATTTAATTTTTTCATTAAAATTATCTAGAGTTTGCATTCTAAACCATTTATGTTTTTCATCAACAGAATATTTACCAAGTATTAAATGATTAAATTGTAGTAATGCTCCTCTTTTTCTTTCGAATCCTAAATAGCAGCCTTCAGATTCATTATAGAATCTATTTCGATATACGAAATTAAATAATCTTTTATTATATTTTTTATTTAATTCTTCAATTAAATTTTTACCATATTCTGCAATTTCCGAATCAAATTCAACTTCTTTAGTTTTTTCACTTGAACAATCACCTATTAATGTAAAATATAAGTTATTTGATTTATTTACTATATAGAATGTTTCAAGTGTATCAAACATTTCTTTTATTTTTTGTTTGTTTTTTATAATAGTAGGTATTACTATCATTGTTTTTGAATCATTAGGTATTCCTTTACTATAATTCATTTTTGGAATAGGTTCTGTTTTAGTAAATTTACTTATAATTGTATTTGAAACTTGACCTATAATTTCTTTCATAGGAAATAATAATAATATAAATCCTAAAATATTTCCTTTTGAAAGTATTAATGATAATAGTATTGTCATAATTAATATATAAGATACATAAACTCTTTTACGCATCAAATAATTTTTTTGTTTAAATAATTTCATTCCTATATGCTTTTCTGAATCGAATATTTTTTCGACATAATCATATTCTGAAATTTTTTTAAATTTAGCAACTTTTTTGATTTTATTTCTATATAATTTTTTTGTCTCAACAGTCATTCTTTTATATATTTTGTCATTTAAAAGAAGTCTTTCTGTTTTACTAATTTTTTTATAAATTTCTTCTATATCATATTCCATAAAAGATTTTAAATTGTTAAATAAGTTAGATATTAAATTATTATCATCTATTTGTTTATGATATTCTTTATTTAGTAATTCTTTTAATGAAATATCTCTTTCTGCTAAAAAATCAGATAACTCTATTACAATTTCATTTTGTACTTCTCCAAGAGCTTTTAATTGATTATTTATTTCAAATATATATCTTGGTTCAGTAATAAATTCATCTGTAATATCAAAATGTTTTAATTTCAAATTTTTATGATTTTGAATTATATTTTCTACATGTTTTTTAATTTCTAAATTGTTAGCTTGTTCAATACAAAATTCTTTAATTTTATTATTATATAATATTGCAAGTATTGTTGTAATTGCTTCTAATTCCTCGTAAGAAAAATTATATTCATTTTTCTTTTGATAGTTATTTAATTCATTAACTAATTTTTTAAAAGTTATACTATAATCATTTTTTATAATAATAGATCTTAGTACACTAATAATTCTTTGTTTATCTTTTAATATTTTTTTGATACCCTTAATATCATCTGTTATAAGATTTTTATGTTCAACTATTAAATAATAGTTATCTATAATCCACTCATTATTAATCCCAACATATTCTTTATTATTTGTCATTTCAACCAATTGGTCATAATAAGATGTTATTTTGTGAAAATCTTTTAAATACTTTTTAACATTCATACTTTCCCACCTTACTTCAATTTTAATTATACATTAATTTTATTCTTTTTTGTTAATAATATCTTAAAAATATCAAAAAAATTAAAAAAAGAAGATTTGGTCATTAATCTTCTTTCTAACTTCATCTATATAATTCTAAATAGCATCTTAATAAATAATAATAAATTGTATAAATCCTGTTCTAAATTCATCATAAAATAAATCTTTATTTTAAGTGCTAAAGCATCTTTATCATTTCTTTTCAATTTCTTAGTTTTATAATATGATAAAACGTTATGTGCTATTCAAAATATAATTATTTGCTAAATATAAATAGTATTATTAGAACCTATAAAACAAAAGACAAAGAAATTATAATTCTTTGTCTTATTATATATAATAATTTAACTCAACATTTTGTTCATATCTATCCATGTAAAATTCTTTATCTAAATCATTATCAAATAATAAATCTAATAAATTCTCTATTTGCATATCCATATCATATGAAGAAATAATATCTCTATATAATGATAATAATTTTTTATCCCTTGTATAAGTAATTTCTTTTGAAACTTCAAATAATTTAGCAAATAACTTAACATTATGAATTATTTCATTGAAATCTAATTCTCCATTTGGAAATCTAAATTCTATAGTATTTTTTTCTTTATTACCTATATTAGTTAAATTTAATCCAAAATATTTATTATATTGTGTATCTTTAATTAAATGTACATAACTATCCATACTGTTAAATATAGCATAATTAATATTATTTACAATATTTAAAGTGTCATCATTTAAAAATGTTGCAAATTCAGAAAAACCATCACGAGTAGTCGTACCTGAACGATTTCCAATAATATATAAAAGATTTTCTATTCTAGAATATAATGTCAAAAATGTAGCATACTCAAAAACATCTTCAAAATAATCAAAACCTAGATGAACATGTCCTCCACAAGTATTATCAACACTAAAATTATTTCTAGCAAGCATTTCACATACATACTTTAGTTCATTAATTGATTCTTGATCATAATTTAAAACAGGAGAAATAATTTCTACACCCTTTTTTACTGATGCATCTTTAGTTATTTTCCAATTCTTTAATATATTTTCACAATTTAAAACTTCTTTATAATTTTCTGTAAGGCATTCTAATTCAAGACCAAAAGTAATACGAGTATCAACATCATAATTCATTAAAACATTTTCTAATTTTGGATTATCATTACTTTTAATAATATCCCCTATTACTCTAGGACTAATATTATCTAACAATACATTTTTAAAATAAACATTATCTTCATATTCTATAATTTGTTTTTTTATGTCTATATCTTTAGTATTCATAAAGAAATCAAAAGTATAATTATAATCATTTATGCACTTTAACAATACTGGAATATAATTATAAAATTCCTTTTGAAATAAAAAATTTTTAATATTATCTTTATTTGTAAATGAAGATATTATTTTGATTTTATCAATAGTACTAAACATATCTAAATATTTCATTTTTAAAGCATCATTAGACATACTATTAATAGCAACTAAACTTAATGATAAACTATTTTCATTAACCAACTTTTCTAATAACTCATCTGATTTAATTAAACTAACATACTTTATTTTTTGTTCATAATCTTTTTCATTTTGAATATTGTTGTAAAACTCTATTTCTTTACTGCCAAACATAGTATCACCTGATGCTATTATACTAAGGCATTATTATTTGTCAAATCTTTTTGATATTTTTTTACTATGTCTTTATCTACTTAGTAATAGGATATTCTTATTCTTTCCATACTACTCATCATAATAATAACAAACACTTTATAACTTTACAATATTTATGATATATTATACATGGTGATTATTTATGAACGAACAAGAATTAATTAATTATTATAATAAATTCAACGAAGACAAAAGATTAAATACAAAACATGCTCAAGTCGAATTTTTAACAGCCATGAAATATATAAAAGATTATTTAAAAAAAGGAGACAAAATATTAGATATAGGAGCTGGATGTGGTAAATATTCTATTACTTTATCAGAAATGGGTTATGATGTTACAGCTATAGAATTAGTAAAACATAATCTTAGAGTAATTCAAAAAAAATCAGATAAAGTTAAAGCATTTTTAGGTAATGCTTTAGACTTATCTAGATTTGATGACGATTCATTTGATGTTACTTTGTTATTCGGACCTATGTATCATTTAATAAGTAAAGAAGATAAAGTAAAAGCATTAAAAGAAGCATTACGAGTAACACATGGCGTTGTCTTAATTAGTTATTGTATGAACGAATATGCTATTATTACACATGGATTTATAGATAATAATATTAAAAATAGTAAAAATGATATTGACTCAAATTATCATATTATTTCTAATGAACATGATTTATATAGTTATGTAAGATTAGAAGATATAAATGAAATAAATGATTTAGCAAGTGCATCAAGAATTAAAATCATCTCACAAGATGGACCTGCAGAATATTTAAAGAAAACAATTAATAACATGGATGATGAAACATTTCATATTTTACTAGATTATCATTTTAAAAATTGTGAACGCATAGAATTGTTAGGTGCGGGAAGACATATTTTAGATATAGTTAAAAAATAAAAATTATGATACACTAATTATAGGTGATAATATGAAAAAAAGAATGGAATTTATTGTTTTACTTGTATTAGTTGTAGGATGTATTTTTATATATAATATGTCTTTAAAAAACGACAATAAATTAATTGAGTATTTTATAAATCATGATTATTATTATGATTCAATTACAGATACTTATAAAAGACAAAATATTCCACTTTATAGCGTTAATTTAAATAAACATATTTATGAATTAAATGCATTTGCTAAAGGAATATATATAAATGTTAAATATAATTATAATAAAAAAATATCAGATATATTATATACAATAGATGGAATCACAAAAAGTGCAACATATAACCATAATAATGATACTTTTTCATGTGATGACAACAAAGAAATATGTAATACAATTGAATTCTTTCCAAAAAATACCCATAATGAATTTACTAAAATATTACAAATAATTGAACAATAAAAAAAGCAAAATTGAATTTGCTTTTTTAGTTTATATTAAATTCCCCAGCAAGATACTTTCCATCAATATTTTTAATAAAACGATACTTTCCCTTTTCTAAATTGCCATATATCATTTCAAAATCAACAGCATCTGTATGCTCATCTTGAATAGTTATACCAATTTCATTAAAATTAGCTATAACTTGATAAGAATACCATTTACCATCTTTATATTTTTCTATAAAAAATTCATAAGATGTAGTAACTTCTTTTCCCGTATTGTTTGTAACTTTCCATCTTAAAGAAGTATTTGTATTTTCTATTACTTCAAGTTTTAAATCTTTAGGATTTGCTATTTCTAAATTAGATTCTACTAAATCAATTTTTTTATTTGTAAATAAAAATATAGTACCAATAAGTAATAAAGATACTATTATAATTATTATACTAACAATCTTTTTCATCAAATAATTTCATATTTTTTAAAGAAATAGCATTTCTTATCGTATTTGATAAATCAATAAAAAAATTATTTTCTTTATCTAAAGAACCACTAAATATATCTTGATTACTTGAAACAATTTTATAACATCCCACATTATTTTTATATATTGATTCATCATAATTATCAAGTGAATTAATAATATGAGAAATCAATTCTTTAGCATCAGTTATTTCTGCGATATTTTTTTTCAATATTTTTTTATTACAATTATAACTTGTTAAAAATACTCTTCCATCTTCTTTAATAATTAATCTTTGGAAATTAATTTCTTTATCATCAGGAATAGGCCCTAAATGAGTATAATCAAATTCCATCTTTATTTCCATTCTTACCACCCTATTTCCAAATTCATTATAACACATTTTACTTGTAAGAAAACATTTTTTTATATATAATTATATAATAGGAGGATAAATATATGAAAACACTATCAAAAGAAATGTTATATGATATAGATTGTTATTTTAGAGCTAGTAATTATCTTGCTGTAGGACAATTATATTTATTAGATAATGTACTTCTTAAAGAAGAACTTAAATTAGAACATATAAAGAAAAAACTTGTTGGACACTGGGGTACAGTTCCTGGTCAAAACTTTATATATACACACTTAAACAGAGTTATAAATAAATACAACTTAAATATGATTTATGTATCAGGTCCTGGTCATGGTGGTAATGCAATGGTTGCTCAAACATACCTAGAAGGAAGTTATTCAAAAATATATCCTAATATTACTGAAAATGAAGAAGGTATGAAAAAATTATTTAAACAATTTTCATTCCCTGGTGGAATATCAAGTCATGTAGCACCCGAAACTCCTGGTAGTATTAATGAAGGTGGAGAACTAGGATACAGTCTTGCACATTCATTTGGTGCTGTACTTGATAATAAAGATTTAATTGTAGCATGTGTAGTTGGTGATGGTGAAGCCGAAACAGGGCCACTTGCAACAAGTTGGCATTCAAATAAATTTATTAATCCAGAAACAGATGGTGCAGTACTTCCAATACTACATTTAAATGGTTATAAAATAAGTAACCCTACTATATTTGGTAGAATGTCTAATGAAGAATTAATGGATTATTTTTCAGGATGTGGATATGAACCAATTATTGTCGAAGGAAAAGATACATTAAAAATGCATGAAGTTATGGCTAAAACATTAGATGAATGTATTGAAAAAATAATTGATATTCAAAATAAAGCCAAAACAGGAAAATCAAAAAAAGTTATTTGGCCAATGATTATATTAAAAACCCCTAAAGGATGGACAGGACCAAAATCATGTGAAGGTAAAAGAATTGAAGGTTCTTTTAGAGCACATCAAATACCACTTCAAATTGATGAAGAGCACATTCAAAATCTAAAACTATTAGAACTATGGATGAAAAGTTATCATCCTGAAGAATTATTTGATGAAAATGGTAAATTAGTTAGTAGATTAGATTATCTTAAACCAAAAAATCCAATGGGATTAAATAAGCATGCTAATGGAGGATTACTTCTAAAAGAATTAAAAATGCCTGATTTTACAAAATATGGAATAAAAGTAGAATGTGGAAAAACTGTAGCACAAGATATGATGGAACTCGGTAAATTTGTTAGAGATATTATCAAAAATAATCCTGAAAACTTTAGAATTTTTGGACCTGATGAAGCATTATCAAATAGACTAAATCATGTTTTTGATGTAACTAATAGACAATTCTTATCAAATATTTATAAATCAGATGAATTTTTAGCACCATCAGGTAGAGTTATGGATTCAATGTTATCTGAACATTTATGTCAAGGATGGTTAGAAGGATATCTATTAACTGGACGTCATGGTTTCTTTCACTGTTATGAAGCATTTGTTAGAATAATAGATTCTATGGCTAGTCAACATGCTAAATGGTTAAAAGTTACTAAAGAACTACCATGGAGACGAGAAATAGCAAGCCTAAATTATGTTTTAACAAGCCATGTTTGGCAACAAGACCATAACGGATTTACTCATCAAGATCCCGGATTTTTAAATCATTTAGTTACTAAAAAAGCAGATATTACAAGAATATATCTACCTTTTGATACTAATACTCTACTTTCTTGTTTTGATCATTGTATAAGAAGTAAAAATTATATAAATGTTATTGTTGCAAGTAAACATCCTAGACAACAATGGTTAACAATAAATGAAGCTGTTGAACATTGTAAGAAAGGAATTGGAATACTAGATTTTGCAAGTAATGATAATGGTAATCCAGATTTAGTTTTAGCATGTTGTGGAGATACTCCAACACTAGAAGTACTTGCTGCAACAACAATTTTAAGACAAAACATTAAAGGAATAAAAATACGTGTAATAAATGTTGTTGATTTGATGAAATTACAATCAAATAAACAACATCCACATGGTATGACAGATGACATGTATAATGATTTATTTACTATATCAAGACCAATAATATTCGCATTCCATGGATACCCTAATTTAATACATCAATTAACATATAAACGTTATAATGACAATATGCATGTACATGGATACCATGAAGAAGGAACAATTACAACACCATTCGATATGCGAGTACAAAATAAACTTGATCGATATCATTTAGTAATAAGTGCATTAAAATATTTACCACAATTTAACGAAAAAGAATCATTAGAAAAATGGTGTCTAGAACAACTTGAAAAACATAAATTATATATTAAAGAATATGGTATTGATATGCCTGAAATAAATAATTTTGACTTTGCTGAAGAAATGAAAAAAGCTATTTAATTAAATAGTTTTTTTTATGTTTCTTCCAAATTATAGGTAAAAAAAGAGTAAATTAGTCATTTACTCTCTTCGATATAGTAAGTCCGTCCCCTATATTTTCATATTTTGTGTGATACTCTTTATTATCATCAAGCCATTTTAAATAATTACGTATTTTTCTTATCATTTGTCTTAAATTTCTAGTAGGTGCAGGTGTATTTGAAAAAGTAAGTCCATGAAAATTAATATTATCAGTAATGATAGTACCATCTTGATTTAGATACTTTTCATACTTTTCAAAAAATTTAATAGACTGACTTTTAGCAGCATCAATAAATATTAAATCATAATTACCCTCAATTTCAATATCTAATGCATCACCAAAAATAATATTAATTCTATCACTTAAATTAAATTCATTAATATTTTTTACTGCTTCATCGTATCTTACTTTATCTCTTTCAATTGTAGTTACTTTTATATCTTTATCAATTAAACACATACGAATTGCAGAATAACCAATCGCAGCACCAATTTCTAAAATATTTTTAATATTATTTTCTTTTATATAATTTGTTAAAAATTCTATACCGTCTTTTTCCATTATAGGAACATTATTTATACGAGCATATTCTTCTAAATCTTTTAATTCCATATAAATCACCAAAAAATATTATAACAAAAAAATGATACTATTTAAAGCATCACTTTTATGCACACCAATTTCCTGCAGATTTTAAACTACTTATAGTATTTGCATGGCCATTAGCATTTTTATTTAAATATGTTTTACCACTACAATCAGCAACAAAATAATAATAATCATGTTTAGTAGGTTCAATACTAGCAATAATAGATTCTTTTGATGGATTAGAAATAGGCCCTACTGGAAGTCCAATAAAAGATTTACATCTAGTATTATAACCACTAGAACAATCATCTAATTCTTTATAAGTTAATGAATATTTAAAATCATCAATCTTAGAAGCATAATAAGTAGTTACATCACTACCCATACTCCATCCAGCTTGTAATCTATTATAAAATACACCTGCTACACCTTTTCTATCATCTGAATTTCCAGCTTCAAGTTCTACAATAGATGCAAGTGTCATCATTTTATGAATTGAATATGAACTTGCTTCAATAGAAGACTTATGTTCAGAAAGTATTTTATCAGTATGATCTAACATAATTTTTAGAATTTCTTTTACAGAATATGTTTTATCTATTTGATATGTTTCAGGAAACAAATATCCTTCTAAAGGATAGTAAATACGAGAATCCAATATCTCATTTGTTAGAAACCAATATTCATTTATTAATTCATTAATATATGTTTTATCGTTAATTTGATTTATTACATCTTCATATGTATTATTTGTGTTTTCACTTATTGTAGTTGCAATTTTCCTTACATTCCATCCCTCTTTAAATGTAACAGTAATTAAATTAGGATTATATGTTGAACCTTTAGATAAAGTATTAACAATCTTATCTAAGTTCATATTTTTATTTAGTTTATAAATACCTTTTTGAAGGTTACCAGGATTATTAAGTTTAATATATATTTTATATATTAGTTCTGATTTAATTAATCCTTTTTGGTATAAAGATTTTCCTAGTGTTGAATATGTTTGATTATCCATTACTTCGAATTCTACTTCCTCGGATACCTTTGATACAGCACCTAAACTTGATTTATAAAAAATTAATAAAGCTCCACTAACCAAAGATAAAAAAATTACTATACTAGCTATTATTATATATAACTTTTTCATATAAAAAGCAAAAAAATTTTGCTTACGCTTCCCCTTTTATTTCTGCTTGTATTTCTTCTAATATAGTTTCAATTATTCTCCATTCAGCTTCAGATTCGATTGGTAATAGTTCACTATTTTCTAACTCAGGATTATATATTGATGCATAAACTCTGATGTTTCCACTTTCATCCAAAGTATTATCTGTATAAACCATATAATTCTTTTTAGTTTCATCACTTTCAAATGTAAATAATACTTCACATTCTACTTCTTTTCCTTCACCATTTACGGCTTTAAATGTCATTTTTTCTTCCATTTATTATTTTCCTTTCTCAATATCTAAATATGTTTGCAAAATGATATTAGCCGCCATTTTATCAACAACTTTTTTACGTTTTTTACGTGATAAATTAGCTTCTAACAAGTAATTATGAGCAGCAACAGTTGTAAGTCTTTCATCTTGCATTACAACAGGAATATTAAGATAATCTTCTAATGTTTCTTTAAATTTTAATGTTGTTTCTGCTCTTTCACCTATTGTATTATTCATATTTTTTGGGAGGCCTAAAACTATTTTCTCAACTTTATAATCATTAACGATGTTTTTTATTTCTTCAAGTATTGATTCATAACAACTATCTTCAAATCTTAATGTAGTAAGACCTGTTGCTATTGTTTTTGTTTCATCACTTATTGATATTCCTAGAGTTCTAGTTCCTAAATCAAATCCTAAATAACGCATTAATTAGTTATCTTTCTTATTATTACTTCAAGTATTCTAGTTCTATCAATTTTTGTTAATTTTTTTCTAGCATCTTTATGATTAGAAATATATCCTGGATCATCACTCATTAAGTATCCAACAATTTGATTTACAGAATCATATCCCTTTTCTTCTAATGATTTTGATACTTCTTTAATAGTATCTATTACATAAGCATCAGTAAATTCGCTAGCTTGATATATTTTTGTTTCGTTCATTTTTTTCACCTCTATGAATATACCATTATTTTAACATTTAATGAATTAATTTTCAACATTTTCAAGCCTATAAGTATAAATACTATTAAATAAATCTGAACGCTTATTTGGGCTTGTAATTTCAATTGTATATAATTTATCTAAAACATCTTTAAAAAAATACGTAGTAACATATTTTGTACTATATATTTGTTCTACTACATAACCATCATTACCATAAATTTTAGTTTTTGATAAATTATAATTAGCACCTTTTTTCTTTAATTCAGCTGTTAATGCTGTTTTATAATTATCCACATCAACAGAACCATTTATATATGATAATTTTATATTTTCGCTTCTGTAATCACTGTTTGTATAAACTAAAACACCGTGATCATCAAAAGATAAGAAGAAATTTCCAGGAATACTAATATAACCAACATTATTATTACCTACATTTATATTACCAGTAAGATTAAAATCACTTAAACTACCTAATTTTTCATAATAACTAAAACACAAACTAGAATCTTGTGATTTTATTTCAACAATTAGTACTTTATTATTTCCTATTTCTTTAACAAATTGCATTCCATCATCTACTTCACTTTCAACAAAATTTATATCAAGTAATGATTGAACATAATTATATAAATCATCATCCGTAAAATCAAAAGTATTATAATAAATAAAATAATTAGTACTACTAGAAATAACATTTACAATATTTTTTTTACCTATTACTTTATAAACTGAAGGTATCTTTTCATTTCCTATTTTAATAATATCCTTTGTTTCTAAATCTTTTAAATATCTAAAAGAATATCCTAAGATAAAGAAAAATATAATAACACTTGCAAAAATTATTATTACAGATTTATTATCATCTTTTTTTATAAATTTATTGAAATTTATTTGTTTATTATTACCGCAATTTTCACAAATATTACCATTCATTTCGTTTCCACATTTTGGACATATCATATAATCACCTACTATATAAAGTATATCATAAATACAAAAAAAAGACTATTCTAAAATAGCCTTAATTCTTCTAACACCAGCACTACTAGCTTCTTCTTTTTTAATTTTAAAATGTCCTAATTCCTTAGTATTTTTAACATGTGGACCACCACATAATTCTTTTGATACATCACCTATAGAATAAACTGTAACAATATCAGGATATCTATCAATAAACATACATTCAGCACCTGATTTAATGGCATCTTCTTTACTCATTTCTTCAAATGTAACATCAAGTCCTTCATCAATCCATTTGTTTACTAATTCTTCAACTCTTAATTTTTCTTCATCAGTTAATTTATGATCACATGCAAAATCAAAACGCATACGTTCACTAGTTATATTACTTCCCTTTTGATGAACATCTTTACTAACTACTACTTTTAATGCTGCATTTAATAAATGTGTTGCTGTATGATACTTAGTTTCTATTTCTCCATTACCAGCAAGACCACCTTTAAATTTTTGACTAGCACCAGCTCTAGATTTTTCTTGATGTTCTTTAAATTTTTCATTAAATCCTTTTACATCAACATCTAAATTTAATTCTCTAGCAAGTTCAATAGTAAGTTCGATAGGAAAACCATAAGTATCATAAAGTTTAAAAGCAATATCTTTATCAAGTACATCAAATGCATATCCAGTAGTTACTTTTTCAAATTCTTTTAAACCTTTTTCTAAAGTTCGATTAAATTTATTTTTTTCAGTTTGTAACACTTCTAAAACTACATCTTTATTATCAACAACTTCACTGTAATATTTAGAATACTTATCTATAATCATTAAAGCAATTTCTTTATCCCAATCAGAATTAATATCAATATTTAATTTTTTAGCATGTCTAATAGCTCTTCTAATTAATCTTCTTAAAATATAACCTTGATCAGTATTTGATGGTTTAATTGAAGCAGGATCTGCTGAAATAAATACTGCTGTTCTTAAATGGTCAGCAATAATTCTCATACTTTCTTCATTACCTTCATATGGTAAATTAGTTACTTGTTCTATTTTTTCTATAATATCTTTCCATACACTTGACATATAGTTGTCATTAACACCCTCAAGTACAGCAGCAATTCTTTCTAATCCCATACCTGTATCAACGTTTTTATGTGGAAGTTCACTAACATTACCATTTTCATCTTTATAAAATTCCATAAATACATTGTTCCAAATTTCTACCCATCTATCATCTTCAGGATCAAATACTTCAGGTATTTCATCTTCACTTCTGAAATAGAATATTTCAGTATCACCACCACATGGTCCTGATTCACCAGCTATCCAGAAATTATCTTCTAAATAAGCTATTCTATTATCACTAATTCCTAAACTTCTCCAAATATTAGCACTTACTTCATCTCTTGGAACACTATCATCACCTTCATAAACAGTAACAGCAAGTCTTTCAACTGGAATATTTAAAACTTTAGTTAAGAATTCAAAACTCCATGTAATACTTTCTTCTTTAAAATAATCACCTAAACTCCAGTTTCCTAACATTTCAAAAAATGTATGATGTGTAACATCTCCAACTTCATCTAAATCATTCGTTCTTATACATTTTTGACTATCACAAAGTCTAGTTCCATAAGGATGTTTTTGTCCCATTAAATAAGGTACTAATGGTTGCATACCTGCAGTATTGAATAATACTGATGGATCATTTTCAGGTACAACAGGTGCACTTGGAATAATTTTATGTCCTTTTTTCTCAAAAAATTCTAAAAATAAATCTTTAATATTCATATTATTCATCTCCTTTTACAATATCTGTTATTATTTTAACAACTTCAGGAATTGTTAAATTAGTTGAATCAATATATATTTGATCATCAGTTCTTGTTAATGATCCAACTTCTTTATGAGAATCATTGTAATCTCTCATTTTTATATTTTCTAATATTTCTTCATAAGTCATATCAATATTTTTTTCTTTGTTTTGTTCAAATCTTCTTCTAGCTCTTTCTTCAGGAGTAGCATCTAAATAAAATTTGTATTTAGCATTTGGAAATACAACTGTTGTTATATCTCTTCCTTCCATAATACAGTCGTTATCTCCTGCCATTTTCTTTTGAAGTTCAACCAAATTTTTTCTTACTTCAACAATACTTGAAACTTGTGAAACTATTTTAGTTACTTCTTTACTTCTAATTTCATCTGTTACATCGACTCCATCTAAAAATACTTTTTTATCAGGTGTAAATTTAATGTCAATATTTTTTGATATCTCAATTATTGCCTTTTCATCATCAATTACATTATTTTGTAATGCTTTTAAAGCTACACTTCTATATGTTGCTCCTGTATCAATATTTACTAAGTTACATTCTTTACTTACTAAGTCTGCTACAGTTCCTTTTCCAGAACCAGCAGGACCATCAATAGCTACTATTTTATGCATTTTATTACCTCTTTTTCTAAATTTTCTAATGTATCATTATTATTTATTACATAGTCATAATTACTATAGTCATTCATAGCAATTTCTGTTGCATGTTTATTTTGTTTTTCGGTTAAATCATTTTTTTCATCTCTTAATACTCTAATAGATATTACATTTGAAAAATTATCTTTTATTGTATCAATTTCGTTTGGAAATCTAGCATCTGATATAGTTATTACATCATAAAAATATGAATAAACTTTAATATCTTCAACCATTCTTCTAACTAACATAGAATCATCTATATGTGTTTTAATTAATTCCACACCAAGATTTTGTAATAATTCTCTTGGTTTAGTTTCTTCACTTCCATCCCATGAAGTTATTTTCATAGCATAATCTTTTAATGTATCAGCATATGCTAAGTTAATTACTTTTAAATCATTGTAATGATTTTTAATAATTTCACACACTGAATTTTTCCCACTTCTTGCTTTACCGCTAACAACATATATTATTGGTTCTTTATTTATAAATTCCATAATATCCTCCCTACCAAAAAAAAATGGTGCCAAAGTTATTTCGCTAGGAACGAAATAACCGTGGTACCATCCTAATTTCTTCTTAATTTGAATAACGGGTTTCCCCGGTATGTTTTGCATACACTCAGAAGTAGCGTTCAATATATATTAGTTCTAATTTCCACCAACCATTAGATCTCTATAAAAAATATTATATTTACTCGTCTTCGTCATTGATTTAACTGAAAATACTATATCATATATTTTTTAATTATGCAAACTTTTTTTTACTTTAACTATATTAAATCCTAATTCTTTTGTTTTTTCTTCTAATATTTTATCATTAATATGCATAGCCCATATCTTAGATTTTAATTCATCTTTAATAAATTTTAAATCATCTAATGATATATGAACAGGACTTTTTGTAAGTGATACATCTACAAAAATTTTATCAATATTATTACTTTTATTAATAAAATTTTCAATTACTTTTGTATCAGCAATATCACCTGTATATAATATATCACCATTATTTGACTCAATAACAATACTTGATGAATCTAATGGTGTATCCCCATGGTTAGAAACTTTATATTTTATATCATTAAATTTACTAAATTTGTTTGTTAATGTATTTGATTTAATTAGTCTATATTGATTTTTTTCAATCCCCATACATTCAAGAATAGTTAACAATTTGTCTAAATGTAGCATATTATCATCATAAATAATATTTAATATTTTATTTTTTTTGTAATATAAATATTGAATCATTATTCCTATACTACCAATATGATCACAATGTGTATGTGTATTTAAAAAGTAAAATTCACTATCAGAATCTAGTATTTTATCTGCAATTAATTTGGTTGCTACATCACTACCAGCATCAATTATAAATGTATTAAAAGTATCTTTAAATATACATGATGTATTACCTTCACTAGGATAAAGCATTGCTCCTCTACCACTAAATTCTAATTCTAAATTATTATTATTATTTTCTAATATTTTACTTATATCTAATTTATCTTTTTCTCTATTTAAATTATTTTTTAATTCTAGTATAGACTTAACTGTTTGGATATTACAATTATGATATTTTATAGTGTCTACATCATAATGGTTATAACTAAAGTTAATTACATCATCTATATAAAAAACATCTTTTTTTTCTAATTTGCAAGGATATTTATCTAATAGATATTTATACATATCTAAAGATACAGAAATATCTAGATCATTTGTTTTTTCTTTTAATCCGTGAAGTACCATAGCAGCACCTGAAATTATTTTTATTTCATCATTATCAAGATTATATTTTTTAATTAAATTTAATATGTCATTTTTATTAAGCATAAAATCACCATTTATATTATACAAAAAAGATAGAAAATAATCTATCTTTTTAGTTAAATTTTAATATATCATATTTTTTATCAAAATATAATACTACAGCTTTAAGTGCTGCAATTATTGGAGTTGATATAATCATACCAACTATGTTAAAGAAATATCCAAAAATAAGTAATCCAAGAATTATTGTTATTGGATGTAATTTTGTTGTTTTACTTAATATTAATGGTTGTAATAAATTGCCTTCAAGTAATTGAATTACAGCAATTACTACAAGCGTTAATATACCTATAGTAGTACTTTGAGTAAAACCAACAATTACTGCAGGAATACCACCTAAATATGGTCCTAAATAAGGAATAATATTAGTAATTCCACAAAATAATCCAAATAATAAAGGAGCTTTTAATCCTACAAACCAAAGTCCAATAGATGATATCATAAATATAAAAGTACAATCAAGAATAGAACCAGTTACAAAACTTCTACAAGCTTGATCGATCTCGGTTAATAATTCTCTTGTATTTTTTTGCATTTTTGATGGTAAAAACTCAATAATAGCTTGTTTATTTTCAAACCCTATTAGGAAGAAAAATCCAATAATTAAACTTAATGCAATTTGACCTAAACCAGAAATCATTGAGCTAAAAATACCAATTAATGTTGTTGGAAGTGTTTGAATAAAATCATTACCATAGTTAGATATTTTTTTCAATATTTCATTTTCAATTTCTATAGCATTAATTCCGTTAATTTTATCAAGTCTAATAAATATATCATCAAACCAATTTTTAAATGACTCATAAATACTTGGTACAGTTTGTACAAAATCATTTATTTGTCCATATAATGAAGGAATAACACATATAAACAATATAAAAATTATAAGTAATATTACTAAATAAATAATGCAGGCTGCAAAACCTCTTTTAATATGATACTTTTGCATATAATCAGCAATAGGATCAAATAACCATGCAATTATTAAACCTACAAATAATGGTGTAACAATTTTGAGTATTGTAAATATACCTTCAAAAAGATTTAATTCTTTTCCAATTTTTATAAATAAATATAATCCAATAAATAAACTCATTACATATACGACATGTAATACTTTTTTAGTTATTACTAATATTTGATTTAATTCTTTAATATCAATATCTTTTTTTCTATCAAACATTTTTATACATCCTTTCTAGTTTAATTATAACATATTTTATGTTATAATTGGTATGGTGATTATATGAAAAATTTTATTAGTGGAGTTTTGGTTGGTGTAGCTAACATTATTCCAGGCGTAAGTGGAGGAACTATTATCGTCATTCTTGGTATGTTTGATAAACTTATGCAATCAATTAGTGATGTATTTAAATTAAATATTAGTAAAAAGAAAAGAATTGAAGCAATTAAGTTTTTATTTACATTCATTATAGGATGTGGATGTGGATTAGTAGTTTTTGCAAAAGTTTTAGAATTCTTATTTGCACATTTTGAAATGCAAACATTATATTGGTTTATTGGATTAATTCTTTTATCCTTACCAATGCTTAAAAAAGAAGAACTTAAAAATGAATCTATTAATTTATTATTCTTCTTATTTGGATTATTAATAATTTTTGTAATTGCTTGGTTAAGTCCTGAAAAAACAGAATCAGTAGTACCTTTACAAACTTTATTAAATCAAAAATTTACACTAGGATTTATAATATCTTTAATTATTGTAGGATTTATCGCTGGTGCTACAATGATATTCCCAGGTGTTAGTGGTTCAATGGTACTTTTAGTAATTGGTTGGTATCATATGTTTAAAGGATATGTTGCAAATGTTACAACATTTAAACTTAAAATATTAATTCCACTTGTCTTAATTGCAATTGGTGTTCTATTAGGTATTGTAGTTAGTGCTAAATTAACTAATTATTTATTAAAACATCATAAAAGAAATACAATGAGTTTAATTTTTGGTCTTATTGTTATGAGTGCTATCGTAATAATTCCAGTTGGTAATTATACAGTTAGTAATACTATTTCATCAATTATTATGTTCATATTTGGTGCAGGTATTATTATAATGTTTGATTATATGAAAAATAAAAGATAATTTAATAAGCATAAATATTCAAAAAACATTCATTAGTACATTAATGAATGTTTTTTTATAAAAATATTATATTTAATATGTTATTACAGGTCTAATATCAATAACATCTCCATCATTACATGCTCTAGCCCATAGTAAATTCCATTAACATTGTTACCATCTTTCTAATTATCTGTAATTTCAACATCAAGATATCTAGTATGTGCTGTACCTGTTACAAAAACTTGTGGAGTATTATAAAGAGTATCTAATACATTCGTCCAATCAAAAGCTTTACCTGTTCTATTAATTACTTTCGTAAGATTTGGATTACTAAGATTTGATTTAAATAATGCTTGTACTTCTAGTGTAGTAATACTAGAAGGAAGATCAAAAACAGATATTTGATTTCTTGAAAATGCATGTTTACCAATCTTCTCTAATCCATTATTTAATGTAACTGATGTTATACCACACTTATCAAAAACATAATTTTCAATTTCTTTTATTTGGCTAGGAAGAGTTATATTTTTATTAGCGCCAGCATATGAATTTAAAACAGCAGTATTTTCACTACCATCAGCATTCCTTTGATATATGTAATCTGGTCCATCAGTTACATTACATCCTGAAAATGATGCAAACCCTAAATGTTTAAGTGTACTTGGTAATCTTAATTTATTAAGATTATAATTATATGTAAAAGCATAATTACCAAGTTGTTCGACACCCTCTTCAATTATTAATGTTTGAAGAGTATCTGTTGAATTATTCATTCCAATAGTTTTAATATGAGAAGGAATTGTTAAACTAGTAAGTGAAGTTTCATAAATAGTACCATCAGTCATAGTTTTCATATTTTTAGAAAAAGAAAACTCAGTAATTGGATTTGAAGCAAATGCATATTTATATAAATTATTTACGCTATCAGGTAAATACACACTTGTAATTTCGTTATTATAGAATGCATAATCACCTATATCAGTAACACCATTAGGTATATTTATAAAATCAATATTATTATTTTCAAAAGCAAGGGCTTCAATTGTTTTTAAAGTTCTAGGAAGAACTACTGAATTAAGAGGATATAAA
>SAMEA3663006__coassemble_296_pt1 | contig 26303 bp, 33 predicted proteins | sample SAMEA3663006__metabat2_low_PE_028 | metagenome-assembled genome bin SAMEA3663006 (sample SAMEA3663006) | pig gut metagenome | biome: pig gut; feature: pig-associated habitat; material: faeces | place: France | collected 2012
TGGAGATAAACTCGGAAAAGACGACAAAAAGAAGTATGAAGAGACCCTTCAGCAATTCTACACTCAGATTGCTCAATCTGAGAAAGGAATGGATCTTTCTCAATACAATTTGAAGAATAAAGACGCTGAAATCAATAAGGTATTAAAGAGGGTCAATGACGGTAGTGGAAAAAATATCTTAAATAATTATGTAGTAGAAATTTATGTAAATAAAAATGCAAAATTAATATATACTTCTAATCAAAATTTAGAAAAAAATATTTATAATTTGAATATTAAAAGAGCTTCTATTTTAGAAAATGGACGTATTGATTATTACTTAAATTCTTATGGATCATATATAACTTATGAATATCCATGTATTAGACTAGAGGGTGATAATTCATGTGCTAACGTGATTTTAAATGTTAAATCAGAAGGTATACAAGAAATAGATTTAGGTAGTAAAATAATTCATATGGGTAAGAATACTAAAAGCAATATTGATAGTAACTTCACCGTATCAAAAAAAGGTTATGCTGCATATAGAGGTTTAGTTGAAATAAAAAAAGAAGCAAGTAATTCAATATGTAATATTAATTCCAATATATTTATAAATGATAATTATTCTAGGTGTGATATAATTCCAAAACATTTTGTTAATAATAATACATCAATAATTAATCAAAATTCAAACATTAAAAAACTGGAAGTATAATCTTCCAGTTCTTTTTTAATCTTCTTTCTTTTCTTTCTTTGTTGATAGAAATGTAACTTTTTCAGCAACTAGTTCCATTACTGAATGATGAGCATCTTCTGTAGTATATTCACGTGCTTGAACTCTTCCTTTAACTCCTACAAGATCTCCTTTTTGACAATAATTAACGACATTTTCAGCTATTCCTTGCCATAATACACATGGTATAAAGTCTGTTTCATATTCACCATTTACATTTTTATAACTTCTAGGTACCGCTAATGTAATATTAGTAACTTTTTTTCCATTTTCTGTCTCTTTTAATTCAGGCTCTCTTACAATTCTACCAACTATAACTGTTTGGTTTAACATATAATATCACCTCCCTTCGAGAGATAATAATATACTAAAAGAAATATTATTACAAACAAGCAAATTTAAACAATTGAAAAGATTATTTCTTTAAAAATTTAAAAATTATTGGAAATTTTTGGTAATATGTATTTTAAAATATACATAATTTTAAAAATTGTTAAAAATTAAAAAAAGTGCAAAAAAATTATTTTTCACACTTTAATTCATATTCTTCACCAGTAATTTTATTTTTTTCAATTGTAAAAGTAATTTTAGTACTACCTTTGCAACCTTCTAATGATTTTAATTTGTATTCTTTATTACCAGAATTATTAGCTTTTTTAAGCATATCTAAAGTAACATCCGCTTTATCAATTCCACTTACTCCAGACATATATGTTTGATAATAATCAGTTCCAGCATTTTTTAATTGTGTTTTTCTTTTATTATCTTTGTTGCATCCTGTTAGAAATAAACATCCAGCTAAAAGAATTAATAATGTTTTATTTTTCATAATTCACCTCTATTATAATTATAACATAGATATTAAAAAAATATATAAATTTTGCTTGAATATATAAATAAATAAGATTATAATATATACGTTAAATTGATGGGAGGAAAAATATGGTAATAGGTGAACGTATTAAACAAGCTCGTATTAACCAAGGACTAACTCAAGAAGATTTAGGAAAAGCTCTAAATGTTTCCAAAGTATCTATATGTGGATATGAAAAAGGAACACGTACTCCAACAATGGAAAACTTTATGAAATTAATAGAAATACTAGAATGTGACCCTAATTATTTATTAGGAAGAGATATAGAAGCAAAAGTAGAAAATAAAAAAGTTACACTATTAAAAGAAGATATTAAGATAATAAGAGAGTTAAAAAAACATAACGAATTATATTATAAAATAATATCTGATCCAGTAAGAACTATTGAACTTATAAGAAGAAGAATTAAATAGGTATATACCTATTTTTTTTATTGTATGATATACTTATAATAGGTGATAATATGAACATAGTAGATATAATAAACAAAAAAAGAAAGAATATTGAATTAAATGACGAAGAAATTAAATATGCAATTGAAGGATATGTAGCAAATAGGATAGAAGATTATCAAATGAGTGCTTTACTGATGGCAATATGTTTAAATGGTATGACTGATCATGAAACAGCAGTACTAACAGAAGTAATGTATAAAAGTGGAGATATAATTAATTTAGATAAAATTAAAAGTACTAAGGTTGATAAACATTCTACAGGTGGAGTAGGAGATAAAACTACTTTAATTTTACTTCCACTAGTTGCTTCTTGTGGTGTAGTAGCTCCTAAAATGAGTGGAAGAGGTTTAGGTTTTACAGGAGGTACAATTGATAAATTAGAATCTATTCCTGGTTTTAATACAAAATTAGATATTAATGATTTCATGGAACAAGTAAATGAAATAGGGGTTGCTATTGCTAGTCAAACAGGTAATTTAGTACCAGCAGATAAAAAAATATATGCTTTACGTGACGTAACAGGAACAGTAGAATCTATTCCTTTAATAGCTTCATCTATTATGAGTAAAAAACTTGCAAGTGGGGCTGATACAATTGTAATTGATTTAAAAGTTGGTAATGGGGCTTTAATGAAAGATTATGAAAGTGCTAAAAAATTAGCTGAAACTATGGTTAATATTGGTAAGAGTCATAATAGACAAGTTATATGTGTACTTACTGATATGAATCAACCTTTAGGATGTGCTATAGGTAATTCATTAGAAGTAAAAGAAAGTATAGATGTACTAAATAATAGAGGCCCTAAAGATATAACTAACTTAATTATTGCACTTGCAACAATTATGGTATCATGTGGACTCGGTATATCATTTGAAGAAGCAAATAAAAAAGTCCATGATAATTTAAATAATGGTAATGCATATGTTAAATTTTTAGAACTTGTTAAAAAACAAGGAGGAAGAATTGAAGAGTTGGATGTTGCTAAAAATATCGTTAGTATAAAAAGTAGATTATCTGGATATATTAATGAAATTAAAACTGATGATTTAGGTGAAATATCTCGAAAACTTGGTGGTGGAAGATATGAAAAGAATGATGAAATAAACTTTGGTGTAGGTTTAGTATTATCTAAAAAATTAGGTGATTATGTAATGGAAGATGAAGAAATATTAAAGGTATATTTTGATGATAAAAGTGTTAGTGTAGATGAAATATTAAAATGTTTTAAAATAGAAACTAATAAAATAAATTCTAATCCTCTTATATATGAAGTGATTAAATGATTATAATAAAAAAAATGTTTTGGATATATACATTACCATTTTTATTTTTAATTGGATATATACTTGTAGCGTTTATTTTTAAAGTTATTAAAGAAGTAATTAAGAAAGAAGTATCATTAGAAGATTTTACAAAAGAAGTGGATGTAAGATATGCAAGATGTGATACTGTGTATAACTCTCTTGAAAAATTAAATAATTATCATAAAATAGTTCTTCTTACAAATGATACCATGTTGTTTATGAATGAGTACAGTATATCTTTAATAACAGTTAAAAATTATATTGGAACATTAAAAGGTAATGAAGATGATAAAATATTAACTATTAAATCTGAAGAAGAATTGGAAGTAGAAAATCCCAAAATTTTGTTAAATAAAGTATATGATAAAATAAAAGAAAAAATACCTAATTATGAGGTGAAAAAGTATTTAATTCTTGGTACTGTTTGTATTACTAATTTAAAATATAATGATATAAAAATATTACGAATGAATAATTATTATTATTATATAAATAAGTTAGGTATTAAAAAAATATATACAAAGGAAATTATTGATAAAGTATTTGATGGTTTAAAATGGTAGAAGTAATATCAAATAAATATTTAATTACCAGTATTACAAAATTATTTTCATAAAATGAAATAAAAAATATTTGATTGTGTAAAGTAATGTAAAAAGTATTGATTAAAAAAAAATTATAGTTTATTATCATAATAGGGAGTGTGATAAAGTGAGACATCCATCAATAGATAAACTACTAAATAAAGTTGGCTCAAAATATTTATTAGTGAATGTTGTTGCTAAAAGAGCGAAAGAAATTGAAAACAATGGCTTTTACCAAATGAAAGAATGTGAATATAAATCAGTAAAACCAATTGGTAGAGCATTAGAAGAAATAGCTAAGGACCTTGTTCGTATAAAAAAGGATTAGCTTTTTTTAATTAGAAAGGACATCATGAAGTATAGAAAACTAAAAAATGGAAAATATAAAATTGTTGATATGAATATAATTACATATGAAGAAGTTGTAATGAAATATTTTAATCAAAATGTGAGTATGGAAACAATATTAAATGAAAATGAGTTTTATGATGAATATTATAAATGTATTAGATTAATAAACAAAAGATTAAGATCAATTAAAGAAATAAAAAAAATAACTAATAGTGATGTATTAGATAGATTGATTACTAATGGTTATCTTAATGATTTAAGATATGCTAAAGCATTTATACATGATAAGTATCTTTTATCCAATGAAGGTCCATTAAAAATCAAATATAAGCTTATCTCAAATGATATTGATGAATTAGTTATTGATGAAATATTAAAAGAATATGATTTTAGTAAAAAAATAAAGAATACTTTACTTAAATATGGTATAGAGGATGGTACTCGGAAATTATTAAGTAGAGGATATGATCTAGAAGATATAAAAAAAGAAATTCAATAGAATTTCTTTTTTTTATCCTTGTTGTTCTTCAGTTTTTTGAGTTTCGTTGTAACTTTTAACTACAGTATCATATGCTTCTTTAATTTTTTTATCATTAATTTTTAAATTGTAGTTTTTACGAATTTCTGCCCATGCTTTAGAAACAATATTTGCGTCATTTTTAGTTGCTTCTTCATATAAAGAATCAACAATATCATCTTGAGCATCTTTTAAACTTGGTTTTTTATTTTGTTTAACTCTTAAAATAACGAAATATCCATAACTTGATTCAACAGGTTCAGTTGTGTATTTTCCATCTTCTAGTGCTACAACAGCATCCCAGAATTCAGATACTACTTCATCTTTAGTAAATCCATTAAATAATCCACCTTCACTAGCTGTAGATGAATCATCAGAATATTTTTTAGCTAATTCAGCAAAATCTTCATCTTTTTTAAGTTTTTTAATAACTGTATTTGCTTTTTTAAGAGCTTCTTCTTCTGCTTTTTTAACTTCTTCATCACTCATACCATCTTTAGTTTTTGGTTGAATTAAAATATATCTTGCAACCATAGAACCTTCAACTTTATCATTATAATAGTTTTTAATATCACTTTTACTGAAGTTATTCTTTTTAATATAGTTTTCAGCAACAATGTTCTTTAATTGATCTTTTATAACTATTTTTTTAAAAGCTTCTTCATTATCATATCCAGCACCAGCTAGTGCAGTTTTAAAATCTTGTCCATAACTTTCGTATTGAGCTTTTAGATTTTCAAGATAACTGTCAGCATATTCTTCTGCTTCTTTTTTATCATCGTCATCTACTTCTTTTTTAGTAATGTATTCATCGATTATAGAAGTAAGAACATTTTGACCTCCTTGTTCTTTTAATTCTGTGTATAAATCGTTTGCTGTAAATTTTTTACCATCTATTGAAGCAACTACTTCATCTCCATTTTTTATAGCAGGTACCTTTCTTTCATTAATAAGCATACCAATTAAAACACCAATGATTACCATCACACCACATAATAATGCAGTTTTCATATTTTTGTTTTTCATAAGCTTGTCTTTCATAAAAATCTCCTTCCATATTAAGTATAATGGTGTCATCATACGATATAATCTTATCAAAAAAATTATGAAAATACAATAATTTCTTTAAAGTATTCACATATATTTCATAATTCCATAAAATATTGTGAATAGAAAAAAAGGAGGTAAGTCGTATGTGTAACACAGGTATATCAGGAGCAGCTATTGTTTTAGTATTATTCATATTATTAATAATTATACTTGGAGCTTACATCTAAGGAGGTGTAAAAATGGCTTGTCAAAATACAAATAATTGTAATAATACCAAACATAATTCTTCCAATTATATAATAATTGTTGTATTATATATTCTACTCGCTATAATTTTAGGAGCTTGGATATGGTAAAATTAAAAAGAGAATTATTCTCTTTTTTCATGTCAAGTTTTACATTTAAACATTGAAAATATATTATATATAATGTAAAATGTTAATGTAAGGTGAGTACATTTAAGGAGGAATTATTATGCATATAAGTGTTTTATTAAATGAATGTATAGAAAATTTGAATTTAAAAGATGATAGTGTAATCGTTGATTGTACTCTAGGATACGGGGGACATAGTAGCGAAATTTTAAAAAGAATTACTAAAGGAAAACTATATTCTTTTGATCAAGATGATGAAGCTATAAAATCAGCTAAAAATAGATTAGATAAAATAGGAAATAATTATACTATTATAAGAAGTAACTTTGTAAATTTAGAAAGTGAAATAAAAAAATATGAAAACAGTGTTGATGGAATACTTTATGATTTAGGAGTATCATCACCTCAATTAGATGAAGCTGAAAGAGGATTTAGTTTTCATAATGATGCAGAATTAGATATGCGTATGGACAAAACTAGTCCATTAACAGCATATGATGTTGTTAATAATTATTCATATGAAGAATTAACCAATATACTATATAAATATGGAGAAGAAAAATATGCATCAAGTATTGCAAAAAAAATAATTAAAGAAAGAGAATTAAAACCAATTAAAACAACTTTAGAATTAGTTGAAATTATTAAATCAGCTGTTCCAGAAAAATATAAAAGAGATAAACACCCAGCAAGAAAAACATTTCAAGCTATTAGAATAGAAGTTAATAAAGAATTAGATGTGTTTGAAAGCAGTTTACGTCAAGCTTTAGATTTAGTTAAAATTGGTGGTAGAGTATGTGTTATAACTTTCCACTCACTAGAAGATAAGATATGTAAAAATATTTTTAAAAGTGTTAGTGAGGTAGATAAGAATTTAAGAAACATGCCTATCATCCCTGATGAACTGATGCCTAAATATAAAGTTATTGCTAATATTAAACCTTCTTTAGAAGAACTAGCTAATAATAATAGAGCAAGAAGTGCTCGTTTAAGAGTAATTGAAAGGGTAAGATAAATAATGAAAAAGAATAAAAAGGCGGTAATTAGATTTACAAAAGGGGAAAAATTATTAATGTCGTGTTGTTTATTTTTGCTTATAACTATGTTATTAGTTCAAGTATTCTGTGGTTCTTTAGAGGGTAATTTAAATATGAGTGTTGAAAAACTAAAGTATCAAATTCAAGAACAAGAAAAGAAAAATGAAAGTTTACAAATGCAAGTAAGTGAATTAACTAGTTACGATAAAATCAAAGATATAGTTAAAGAAATGGGACTTGCATATAATAATGAGAATATCATAGTTGTTACAAAATAAACGAGGTGCTAATATGAGAGATAAAAAGAAAAATGTAAAAAAATGGAATGCTCCGGCATATTTTTTTCGTGTTGTTTTTATCTCTTTTTTAATTATTTTTGCACAATTAACATATATATCAATGTTTCCAAACTTATATGGATATAATATGGATGAATTTGCTAAAGCTAGAAATACATATTCAACTAAATTATATGCTAAAAGAGGAACAATATTTGATAATGAAGGAAATACTTTAGCACTTAATGTAGCATCATATACAGTAATTGCTTATTTAAGTGAAACAAGAACAGGTAAAAGTTCAACACCTTTACATGTAGTTGACAAACAACTTACTGCAAAAAAATTGTCTCCCATTTTAAACATGAGTGAAGAATATATATTGTCATTATTAAATAAAAATGCTTATCAAGTTGAATTAGGACCTGGTGGTCGCGGAATTACAGAACTAGTAAAAGAACAAATTGAAGAATTAAATTTACCAGGGATAGATTTTAAAGAAACTTTTAAAAGATATTATCCTAATGGTGATTTTGCATCTTATGTAATAGGATATGCTAGACAATATGAGGAAAATGATTCTGATGGATATACTAATACATCAATAGTTGGGGAACTAGGTATTGAATCAAAATATAATAAATTACTTACTGGTACTAATGGTAAATTAACTTTTCAGAGAGATAGATATGGATATAAAATACCAGACACTAAAGAAGATAGAATAGAAGCAATTGATGGATCAGATGTATATTTAACAATTGATTCTAACATTCAAAGATTTGTTGAAAGTGCAATGCAAAATATAAAAGGATATGAGCCAACATGGGCAAATATTACATTAATGAATGCGAAAACTGGTGAAATACTTGCAACATCAAGTTTGCCTTCATTTGATCCTAATTTAAGAAATGTTTCTAATTATCAAAATCCAATTGTAACATATTCATTTGAACCAGGTTCTACTATGAAAACTTTTTCATATATGTGTGCTATTGATTCTGGCAAATATAATGGTAATACACTTGTTAATACAGGAAGTTTAATGATAGGGGATGATGAAGTTCGTGACTGGAATCGTACTGGTTGGGGATCAATATCATTAGATAAAGGTTTCGTCTATTCTTCTAATGTTGCTGCAACAACTATTGTTCAAAATGTTATAAATAAATCAGAATTAAGAGATTGTTATGAAAAATATGGATTTGGCAAAATAACAAATATTGAACTATCACATGAAGCAGCAGGTAATTTAAATTTTACTTATCCAATAGAAGTTGCTACGGCATCTTTTGGTCAAGGTATAACAACAACAGTACTTCAACAACTTCAAGGTTTATCAATTATTGCTAATGATGGTAAAATGATTAAACCTCATATTGTTAGTAAAATAATTGATACAAATAATAATGAAATATTATATGAAGGAACTATTCAAAAATCTGATCAATTAGTAAAAAAATCAACAGTAGAATATATTAAAAATTTGCTAGATCAAGTTGTAAACGATACTAGTGATTGGAATCGTAGTGGCCAACAATTTATGATTCCTGGATATGATATTATAGGTAAAACTGGTACAGCTCAAATAGGTACTAATAATGGTTATTTACAAGGATGGAATGATTATATTTATTCATTTGCTGGAATGTATCCTAAAAATGATCCTGAAATTATTATTTATGCTGCTGTAAAACAACCTAATGATGGTTCTAACAATTCTATAGCAAATGCATTTAAAGAAATAGTAATAAATACTACTAAATATTTAAATATATTTGATAGTTTTGATAATAATTCAAGTGTTGAAAATATAGTATTAAAATCATATAAAAATAAAGAAACAAATAAAGTAGAAGAAGAATTGAAAAGTAAAAATATTGATGTAATTAAAATAGGTAATGGTAATAAAATCATAAAACAATATCCTAAATCAGGAAGTGAAGTATTATCTTATCAAAAAGTAATGTTAGTAACAAATGATACTAATTATGAATTACCATCACTCTATGGATGGTCTAAACAGGATTGTAAAAATTTATTTAAACTCATAAATAGAAATTACATAACTGAAGGTAATGGTTATGTAACAAGTTATGAGATTTTAGAAGATGGAACTGTTAAATTATTATTAAATAACAAGTGGGAAATAGGATAAAAACTATTTCCTTTTTATTTACATTTTTGTAATGTAAAGTATGAAAATGTAAAGTAATTATAAGTCAACTTGACAGTATTATAATTTGATGTTAACCCTTGTAAAATAAGGGATTTTTTTATTTTTTAAAAACATATTGACAAAGAAAAAACCATCATTTTATAATATGACTTAATGACAAAAATTAGAAAGTTGGAAGTATATGTTTAGAAAAGTTTTGAATATCGTTTTTTATATTTTAATGACTACATTGTTTTTAATATGGATTATAGATTACTCAAATGTAGTATTAAAAAAAGATCCATTATTTTGTGTTGAATACAAAAAAAATAAATATGATGACGGGTATACTAATATATGTAATGGTGTTGGTTACAAAGTAATTAAGTATAATAGAAAATCATTAACCAAAGGATATACATATGGGTCACTTTTATTAAAAGAGATTGGAGCTGATATAAATGAATAAAAAATTAATAACAATAGTTGGTTTTTTTATAATGGTAATAACTATGATTAATATAATCAATCCTAGTAGCAAAATTGAATTAGTTGAAACTGATAAAATTGTAAAAGAAGAAAAAATCGAATTAACTTTAACTAATACATTAATTGAAATTACAGAAGGAGAAGAATTTGATTTATTAAGCGTAGTGGATTCTAAACATAACGTAAGAGTTAATTATGAAACTACTAAAGATTTAGAACCAGGATCTTATGAAATAAAATATTATGCAAATGTAGGTGGAAGAAATATAACAAAGTCTGCTACTTTAATAGTGCATGAAAAAATTAAAGAAGAAGCTATAAAAAATAATGTTGTATTACTTTCAAATAATTATTTTTATGCTCCAGTAAAAAAACATACTAATCCTACAATAATTTTATCTAATGATAATTCTTATACTATTGAAAGAGGAACTGCATTACCAACTTATTATGCTAATGCTATTGACTGTGATAATAATCCTTTAGATGTAGTTATAAATAGTAATATTGATATTAACGAAGTAGGATTATATTATGTAACTTTTAGTACTGTAGACTCTTTAGGTTATGAAACAACTATTACTAAAGAGGTAAGTGTTATTGATACTACTAAACCAATTGTAGAAATTAATAATTCTTCTGATTCATTATGGACTAATGAAGATGTAAATATTACTTTATCTTCAAATGAGGATGTTACATACTATGTAAGTTATGATCAAGAAAATTATGAAAAATTAGAATCTAATACTTTAGATTTTTATGAAAGTACAGAAACAATAGTATCTATTGTAGCTGTTGATAATTATAATAATGTAAGTGATGTTTATGAAACTTATGTAAGAATTGATAAAGATGCACCAACTGTAGAAGATAATCAAACAATTGAAGTTGATGATTTAGAAAACTTTGAATTAACAGATTATATTGAAGCTAGTGATATTAATGGGGTAAATATGACTAGAGGAGAAATTGTTGAAAATGTGGACGGAAGTTATACATTAAATGTTAATGTTTTTGATAATTTAGGTAATTCAACAAATATTAATGTTATTGTTAATGTAAATTGATATTTAAAAATATCTTCTAATATGCTAAAATATTTATAGTATAGAAGGGGATAACAATGGAAGAAAAATACTTTGATGAAATAGATAGAGCATTAGAAATTATAAATACACCACGTGGTGATTTTGAAGAAGCAAGAAATATATTACAAAATATAATTGATGAAGTAACACCAATAATAGATCCTGGTGTAAAAATCATAAGTGTTAATAATATTATTGAATATTATATGTTTAATAATCGTTTTAATAAGTCTGAAAAATATACAATATTAGATTTTCCTCTGCATAAATTGTATCATTATATAGCTCTTTCTTATGTTAATGAAAAGGATTATGATGAAGCTATTAATTACTTTAAAAAAGCTATTAGCATAAGTCCTTATGATATTAATAGTTATTTTGAATTAGTTGATACTTATAAAATAGAAAATGAATTTGAAAAAATGTATAGAACATTATTTGAACTACAAAAGTACGTTTATACACCAGAAGATTTAGCTAGTTTTTATATCGAATTAGGTGATTACTTCATATATAAAAAAAATTATGATTTTGCTAATATACTATATAGTTATTCGACATATTTTAATGAAAATAATTATGTTGAAAAAGCACTTACAAAAATAGCATTAGATTTAAAAAGACAACTAATACTAAATACCAAAGAAGAATGTATTCAATATTTGACTAGATATAAATTTCCAGTAAATGCTAGAAAAGAAAATATTGACTTAATTTATGAATTATACAATAGAACAAAAGAACATCCTGAAGACTACGAATTAAGAAGAAATCTTAAAGAAATATTATATAGAATTACAAAAGATGAAATATTTGAAGATAGATTAACTATAAAAAACAATCAATTAGGATTTACTTTTAAAATACCAGAAAAATGGAAAGCATTAGATAGAACACAATTTAATAAAGTTAGTACTGGTGCATATACTTTGTATGTTATTGAAATTACACGTAATGTTGTATTAAATTTAGATATTGTTAAAAGTGTTAACCAACCTAATTTAATAGAAGAATACAAAATTTTTAGAGATTATGTTGTTAAACAGGGATTTAATGTTGTTCTTGAAAGTGAAATTGATGCTACTAATATAAAATATATTCAAATGATTACTCAAAAAAGGTTATTAAATGAATATATTACCTTAATACATTGTATATTTATAATCAAAGGACAAGTTCTTGATTTTACTATGCCTACTAATAGGAACTATAATGATAAGAATATAAATACTCTTTATAGTGATGAAAATGTAATAAGATTAAATAAAATTATAAACAGTATAGAGTTTTTTTAAAAAATTATGATATAATATGTTTGAGGATTGAGAATTGATGAGGCCCTAATCATTGATTTCATCTTTGACTTAACATATTATATATCAATCCTCATTATGAAAGAGGGATTTAAATGGGTTTAATTAAAGCTGTTACAAGTTCTATAAGTTCAACTCTAGGAGATCAATTTAAAGAGTTTGTAACTTGTCCTGAAAATGGAGGAAATTACATTATTCAAAGAGGATATGTACAACACGGGAAAGGAAATCGTAATCCACAAGAAGGTATTCTTTCTAAAGGAACAGCTATAGCTGTACCAGAAGGAATGTCTATGATGGTTATAGATAACGGTCAAATTGTAGAATTTACAGCTGAACCAGGAGTATTTGTATTTGATAATTCAACAGAACCAAGTATTTTTGCTGGTAATTTTGGTCAAAACTTAATTGAATCAATTAAAACGATTGGTTCACGTATAACATTTGGTGGACAAACTGCAAAAGATCAAAGAGTATATTATATTAATACTAAAAGAATTGCAGGAAATAAATTCGGTTCACCACAACCTAAAAAAATTACAGATGAAAAATATGGTATGTTAGAAGTTACTTTTAATGGTGAATTCGTATTCCAAGTTGAAGATCCAGCAGTACTTGTTAAAAGTGTAGTAGGATCTAATCCTAAAGATGCTTTAACTATTGATGATATAATTGGATCTCAATTAAAGAGTTTATTTGTTGAAAAATTAACTTTGGGTATTTCTGAAATAATGAGAGTTAATAAAGTTTCATTTGGTGATATGGGTCTATATGGATCTGATCTATCTAAAAAAATGAATGAACTTTTGAATGACTCATGGAAGACATATGGTTTAGTGTTAACTGATGTTGCTATTCGTGATATCAATTTAACAGATGAATCTATGAGACGTGTTAATAAGATTGATGATGCACAAATATTTAGTAATGCAAATCTTCAATCTGGTTTAATGGCAAGTGCTACAGCAGATGCTATGCAAGCTGCTGCTAGTAATGGTTCTGGTTCTATGATGGGATTTATGGGCATGAATATGGCTCAAAATGCAGGTGCAACTGTAATGGGTGTAGCAAATCAAAATGCTCAATCTCAGGCCGCTCAAGGATTCTGTCCTGATTGTGGCACTCCAAAAGTAGGTAATTTCTGTACAAATTGCGGTAAAAAATTAAACTAAAAAAAAGACAAATTAAATTGTCTTTTTTTATTTGATTCTTTGAGATTTTGATGTTTTATTGGAAAGTACCCAATTATTATTTCTTGATACTATAACAGAATTACAATATGGACATACTTTAGATGCTTTATCATTTAATTCTGCATGACAATTAGGACATGTTCCTTCTTTAATATCTTTACCTCTAACAAATGTTAATTCATAATCATGAACTATGATATTTTCTTTATTTCCTCTTATTACATTATTATCTTTATCTACAATATAATCATGTAATTCAATATTTAAATAACATGTAATAATATAATTTTCTTCTGATTCACTAAAATTGATTATTTCAAAATTGTTTAATTTATAATCAGTCATAATATTTTTTTGTTTTTTAAGTTCTAGAACTTCTAAATCTGTTTTATATTTATTAAATAATTCATCAGTAAGTAAATTTCTAAGCGAATTATAATCAATATTCATCCATGCATTTTGTACTTCTACATATATTGTATAGGCAATATCTTTAAATTCTTCTTTGTCAAAATTAGGTAATTTTTCTTTAATTTTATTTATATCAAATTCTTGTGGCACAAAATCACTTTGAGGTCCTTTACCTGAATTCATTGATTTATAATAATAAATTACAATAACAATACAAATAAAACAAAACAAAGTAAGTAAAAATGAACTATCACTATAATTTCCGCTATATGTACTTCTATGTGATGATCCTGAACTCCAAGAACTTCCTGAGGAACCGGAACTCCATGAACCTCCTGATGAACCAGAACTCCATGATCCACCTGAGGAACTACCACCAAAATCTGTATCAAAACCACTATCAGCATTTACTAAAAATGGTATGAATACTAATGCTCCAATAAGTAGAGTATAAAGTATTTTTTTACTTTTATTCATAATTTATTCTCCTTATTTATTCTTCATAATATTTTATGTCAGTTAAAATATAGTCTTTTTTATATAAGTCATATATAGTTCCACAATATTCGCATTTACCATTATTATTTACATCTATATTAGCACCACATCCTGGACATTTTCTTGCTTCACCCATATCTTCAAACTCTTTTAGTTTTTCAAATTTTAGTATAAATCTTTTATCTACTCTTTGTTGATTGTTACCAGTAATAATTTTATCATTAACATCCATTACATAATCTAAGTATTTTATTAGTGTTGATACATAAATAATAATTTTATCATCTGTTAATTCTGTTTTTAATATTTTTGTTTGACTTAAATTTAATTCATCATAAAATTGGATATTATCGCCGAGAGAATTAATTCTTATTTCTAATTGTTTTTGCAAGTCAGAACTTATAAAATGTCTTATTCTATCAATATCTTTAAATACTTGAGCATAATGATATTTTGCAAATATATTTTCTACATTTCCTAAAAATATTGCCTCATTAAAATTTTTGTCGTATTCTATTATGTTATTCATATAATCACCCATATCATTATAACATATTTTATGCTATAATTAAATATAGGTGAGAGTATGCGAAAGAATATTGAAATTATTATTTTATTAGGTATTATATTTTTTATTTTTACTACTTTAGTAATATTTTACGAAGATAAAATAGACAGTATGTATTACGATAATAGCAATAATTATATTTTATTAGAATTAAAAGTAAACGATTTATTAGATGATAATATGGCATATATTGAAAATGATTATGTTAAATTAGATGATGAAATATATAGTAGATTAAAAAAAGATTTAATGTATACTTTTAAATTTAAGACATCAAAAGATAGAATTTTAAAAGGGGACTTAAACAAGTTATTTAATAGTTATAAAATTGAGGAAATACATTATGGTATTTATAAATAAAAAAACCACATCTGTGGTTTTTATTTTACTATTGTACCAATTGTTTCACCTTTAACTGCCTTCAATAAATTTCCTTTTTTATTAATATCAAAAACAAGGATAGGAATATTATTATCCATACATAATGATGTAGCAGTTGAATCCATTACGTTTAATTTTTTATTTAAAACATCAATATATGTAATTTCATCAAATTTAGTTGCATTTTTATCTTTTTTAGGATCACTAGTATATACTCCATCTACATTTGTTGCTTTAAATATAATATCAGCATTAATTTCAGCTGCTCTTAATGCTGCTGCAGTATCAGTAGAGAAGAAAGGGCTACCTGTTCCACAACCAAAAATTACAATACGATCTTTTTCCATATGTCTAACAGCTCTATTTTTTATATAAAACTCTGCTATTTGTCTCATTTCAATTCCAGTTTGAACTCGTGATTCACAACCAATTTGTTTAAAACCATCTTGAAGTGCTAAAGCATTCATTGTAGTTGCAAGCATACCTATATGATCTGCTGTACATCTATCCATATGTTGATTACTTCTTCCTCTCCAAAAGTTTCCTCCACCAACAACTATTCCTATTTCACATCCTAAATCTTTACATTCTTTTATTTCTTTACATATATCTAATACAGACTGAAAATCTATTCCTTTTCCATCAGAACCAGATAATGTTTCGCCACTTAATTTTAATAATATTCTATTATATTTCAATGTACCACTCCTTTACTCTTAATAATTATAACAAAAAAAACTATATTATTATATAGTTTTCAACGTTTTTTAGTAATTATTCTAATTGGTAATACAAGTATATTAATTACTATCATTAAAGCACTTATTGCTAAATTAAAGAATATCATTACATAAAATCTAGAATTCATTATACAAAGTTTATCAGTACATGATGAATTTATACCAATATAATCAAATCCAAATGGAACTAGTATTGATAATAATGTAAGTATTGTCCATGCAACAATATAATCTGTTTTAACAAATACTTTTTTAAATAATCTAGATAATACATAAAGAGCTAATATTCCGATTAATACTGCATATACATAAACAGTTTTAGGCCCTAATTCAAATAAATATTCCATTAATAAAAATAGTAAAAAATATGCTCCCCAAACATTAACAATTGGATTTCGTTCGTTATTCATTTTCCATTCTCCTTATTGCTTCTTCAAAAATTTCAAATGCTTTATCTTGTAGTCTAATTTGAGACCATTCTTGATGTATATTTTTTTTTGAATTTTTATATTCTAATAATTTTTCTCCATATGAAATATTATGGAATGAGAATTGATAATCTAGAAATTTAATATAACAAACATCTTTATCTAGAAATACATTAATATTATCAATATTTAGTATTTCAACAATTTTATCTCCAATATATTTTTTAAAATCATATGATATATTATATTTATCTTTTTCTTTAACAGCTTTATTTAATAAATTAAATGCTGCCATTACATAAAAAGCTTCATTATAATTAGTAATAGGAATATGTATTCCAACTAATGCTTTATATACTAAATCTTCCATATCATCACCATTTTAATTATATCAAATTATACTATATAAAAACAAGCAATAAAAAACTAACATAAAATGTTAGTAATTATTAAGTGGTGTCCCCGGCAGGACTCGAACCCGCATCTATCCCTTAGGAGGGGATTGCTCTATCCAGCTGAGCTACGATGACATAAACTTCTTAATGAAGTTTTAAAAATACAAATAAATAAACATATCTTAATGCATATTTAAATTTTTGTTGGAAACTATAATAGAATTCCAAAAATCCTACACCTTTGTCTACAAAACTAACTAACCAACTTTCAGCATATTTTGGTATTCGATAATTAATTGGAAACATATGTGTAACAATAATATCTTTTTCTAAATCACTTAATTCAAACTGTGCACTAGCATTTCTAAGTGCATACTTTGGATGAATAAAAGTTGATATAAATCTTTCTAATTTTGTACGGTCTTCGCTACTCATAAAATAATCATGTAATAATCCAGCTCTAGCAACTGATAGACTATTAAGTCCTAATTTACATGCTAATATATATGAATAATAAGAAACTCTTAATGAATGAGCAAATCTAGTTGTTCCATGATGTTCTATATTATCTGTTTTTATAAAATCTTTATTATCTAATATATCATTAACCAAGGTACAGTAATTTTCATCTTTGAAAATGTGTTCCATAATATTCACTCCAAACTAAAACTATTTTACAATAAAATCTTTAATTTTGCAACTTTTGATGGTATAATTAAAAAGAGCCTGTGGGATTTCTCAAGAAAATTCTACAGATTTTTTTTGTTTAAGGGAGGTAATTATATGACAAAATATGTATTTGTAACAGGTGGTGTTGTATCAGGATTAGGTAAAGGTATAACAGCATCAAGCTTGGCTCTTTTATTAAAATCTAGAGGATATAAAGTATTTATGCAGAAATTTGATCCTTATATAAATGTTGATCCAGGAACAATGAATCCTAGAGAACATGGTGAAGTATTTGTAACATATGATGGTTGTGAAACAGATTTAGATTTGGGACATTACGAAAGATATATTGATGAAGAACTTAATTATACATCAAATATTACAAGTGGTAAAATTTATAAAAGTGTTATCGAAAAAGAAAGAAGAGGGGAATATTTAGGTGCTACAGTTCAAATGGTACCACATATTACTAATGAAATAAAAAAGAAAGTATACGAAGCAGGAATAAGTTCTAATGCTGATATCGTTATCACAGAAATTGGTGGGACTGTTGGTGATATAGAATCTCAATCATTTATTGAAGCATTGCGACAAATTCAGTACGAATTAGGAAGTACTAATACATTTTTTGTTCATTGCACATTAATTCCATTTATATATGGTTCAAATGAACTAAAAACTAAACCAACACAAAACAGTGTTAAAGATTTACGAAATATGGGTATAAGACCTGATGCACTAGTATGTAGATGTCCTTTTAATACTAGTGAATCAATAAAAGAAAAAATCTCTTTATTTTGTTCTTTACCAGTTTCCAATATAATAGATTCTGTTGATGTTAAAAATGTTTATGAAATTCCTATTAATTATTATAACCAAAAAATAGATGAAATAATACTTAAACAATTTGGTCTTGATATAAGAAATGCTAATTTAAAATATTGGAAAGATTTAATTAAAACAGTAGATAATTTAAAAGATGAAATTGAAATATCATTAGTAGGAAAATATGTAGAACTACATGATGCATATTTATCAGTAAGTGAAGCATTAAAACATGCAGGATATAAATATAACACCAAAATAAATATTAATTATGTAGATTCAGAACAACTAGAAAAAGAAGATGATTTAAATAAAATATTCAAAAATACCAAAGGAATTCTTGTTCCTGGAGGATTTGGTAGTAGAGGAATAGAAGGAAAAATTAAAGCTATTAATTATGCTAGAACTAATAATATTCCTTTTTTAGGTATATGTTTAGGTATGCAATTAGCAGCAATAGAATTTTCAAGAAACGTATGTGGTTTAAAAGATGCTACATCAACTGAATTTATAGTTGATACAAAAACACCTATAATAGATCTAATGGCTGATCAAAAAGAAATAGTTAATATGGGTGGAACATTACGACTAGGTAATTATGAGTGTAAGATAAAAAAAGATACACTTGCATATAATGCTTATAAACAAGAAAATATACTTGAAAGACATAGACATAGATATGAATTCAATAATAAATATAAAAATCTATTAGAAGAAAATGGGATGATTTTTTCAGGAATAAATGAAAAAAGTAATTTAGTAGAAATTATTGAACTTCCTAATTTAAAACATTTTATAGCATGTCAATTTCATCCTGAATTTAAAAGTAGACCTACAAGACCTCACCCTTTATTTGATTCATTTATTAAAGCATCTACTAATAAATAATATACAAATGTAAATAATTTTGTTATAATAGAATAAGAAGGTAGGGATTATAGTGTTTAAAAAATATAAAAGATTAATTATAGTTGCAGTAGTAGTTTTTTTAGTTATAGGGATATCTTCTTTTTGTATTTATAAAATTTTGACAAAGAAAAAAGATGCTAACACAATTATCAATGAAATGGTGGCAATGTATTATGAACAATACTATGATGATTTAGTATTAAATAATCCTAAAACATATCCAGAAAAATTAGAAAAAGCATCACAAAACGGTATTAAAAAGACTTTATTTGATATTTCAAGATCAGTAGATCATGAAGAAGAATATAGAATACTTAATTCTCAAGAAAGTGGTATAAAATGTAATGTATTTAATACTATCGCAACATATTATCCAAAAAGTCCATATGGAAGAGAAGATTACAAAGTAGATTTAACAATAGATTGTAGTGAATAAGAGATACTATTATCTCTTTTTTTCATATTATATAATGGTGATATTATGAGAATATTAAAAAATTATAATGAAATAATAACATATCCATATAGTAATAATCACGAGGCAATTGATGTTGTTGGAAATAATAATGGCGTACATGTTTTAGATTATATAACAGCTTATGATAAAGGAAAAGTAGTAGAAATAAGAAAAGATAGTGTAGGCTTTGAAGATAATGGTTCATATGGTAATTATGTTTTAATAGATCATGGTAATGATTTAAAGACCAGATATGCTCACTTAAATACTGTTAATGTTAATATAAATGATATAGTAAATCGTGGCGATATTTTAGGTTATATGGGTGAAACAGGTTATGCTTTTGGTGGTCATTTACATTTTGAAATGATTAAAAATGGTAAAAAAATTGATCCAACAAAATATATTTTTGAAGAGAATCCACGATTAATTTTTACATGTCCTGAAGATGGTATTTATTATATAAATTTAAATAAAGATAGCAAATTATATTATAAAAACTAAATGTTTATGATATAATCAAAGGGGTGATAAAATGATATACTTAGATTATTCTGCAACAACAATGACAAGTAGAGAAGTATTAGATAGTTTTGTACAATCATCTACAAAATACATAGGAAATCCTAATTCATTACATAAACTAGGTGTAGAGGCTAACAATTTAATTGCTAAGGCAACAAGCCAAATAGCAAATATATTAGGTGTAAAAGAGAACGAAATTATATATACTAGTGGTGCTAGTGAATCAAATAATCTAGCACTTAAAGGTATTGCTTATAAATATCAAAATAGAGGAAAACATATTATTACTACAAATTTTGAACATTCTTCTATTTATGGACCATTAACATTCTTATCAGAACTTGGATTCGATGTAGATTTTGTCGAATCTGATGATAATGGTATAGTCGATTTAGAAAATTTAAAAAATTTGATTAGAGAAGATACAATTCTTGTTAGCGTAGGTGCTATTAATTCTGAAATTGGTATTAAACAGCCAATTGATGAAATTGCTAAAGTTATTAAAGAATGTAACAATAAAACTTTTTTTCATGTTGATATAACACAAGCAGTAGGAAAAATTAAATTGGATTTAAAAAATGTTGATTTAGCAAGTTTTTCTGCACATAAGTTCTTCGGTATAAAAGGTATTGGTGCATTAATTAAAAAAGAAAATATTAATATAGAACCACTTATTCATGGTGGTAAAAGTACTACAATATACAGAAGTGGAACACCAACACTACCACTTATTGTATCTACTGCAAAAGCTTTAAGATTAGCATATGAAGATATTGATATAAAGTATAATCATGTGTTGGAACTTAATAAATATTTAAAAAATGAATTAAGTAAAATAGATAACATTCATATTAATAGTAATGATTTATGTATTCCACACATTTTAAATTTAAGTGTTATAGGGATTAAACCAGAAACATTCTTACATGCTCTTGAGGAATATGATGTATATATATCAACACAAACAGCATGTTCTAAATCAGGATCTCATTCTAAATCAGTTTATGCATTAACTCATGATGAAAAAATAGCATCTTCAAGTATAAGAATAAGTATTTCTTATATCACAACAAAAGATGAAATAGATAAATTTATAGAAATATTTAAAGAATGCAAAACAAAACTTACATTAGCATAAATAATGATAAAAATTCTGGCAATTTTAACAATGTAATTATTAATGATACTAAAATAAGAGATATAGAATTTAATGATTGTGAATTTATTAATGTTACAATTAATACCGAATTATTAAATTCTTCTTTTATTGATTGTACATTTAAAAATTGTGATTTATCTAATATAAATTTAAGTGAGTCACTATTTAGAAGAGTTAAATTTATTGATTGTAAATTATTAGGTACTGAATTATCAGCATCATCATTTAAAGATGTGACATTTAAAAATACTCTAATGAATTATTCTAATTTTTCATATTCTAAAATAGAAAATGTAGAATTTTGTGAATGTATACTTGATAACAGTTCATTTAATTATATAGAAAGAATAAAAAATATAGAATTTAATAATTCAAGTCTTATAGATGCTGAAATTATAAATACTAGTTTAAATAAAGTAGACTTAAGTTCTTCTAATATAACTGGTATAAAAATTAATCCATCATATCTTAAAGGATTATGTATTAACATGTTTCAAGCAGCTGATATAATAAGTTATTTAGGAATTAAAATTAGGTAGGTGTTTTATGGAAATAATTAAGATAGGAGCAATGTGGTGTCCAGCATGTTTAGTTATGAAAAAAATATGGCCTAAAATCGAAGAAGACTATAATGTTAAAATTAAACATTTAGATTTAGATTTTGATGAAGAAGAAGTAAAACCATATAATGTTGGAGACATACTACCAGTTATTGTAATAAAAAAAGATGGAAAAGAAATAAAAAGAATAATTGGTGAAAAAAATTATGATAGTTTAAAAAAGGAAATAGATGAAATATTATGAAGAAATTATTAAGATATTTAGTATTAACTATTATTTTGTTTATGCCTATATTTGTGAATGCAAAAGAAAACAGTAAATATGTAGATAAAGTATATGATATAGTTAATATGAAAGAAAGTAAAAAAGTAACAATTTACTTCTTTCATAGTGAAGTATGTCATCATTGTATAAATGAAAATAAATACTTAGATATGCTTGAAAAAAAATACAAGAATAAAATTAATATTGTAAGAATTCAAGTATATAACGATGAAAAAAATCATGATTTAATGGAAAAAGTTAAAAAACGATTTGATGTAGGAAATGGAGTTCCATTTACAGTAATTGGAGACAAATATTTCTTAGGTTTTTCAACAACTACAGAAGATCAAATTAAACAAACAATTGATGAATATATAAATGGGTATTCAAGTGAAACAATAAAGTTACCACTTTTAGGAAAAGTAAATCTTAAAAAAGTTTCTATACCATTAGTTGCTATAATTTTAGGTTTATTAGATGGATTTAATCCATGTGCTATGTGGATACTACTTTTTTTAATTAACATGCTATTTAATATGAAAGATAGAAAAAAAATGTGGATACTAGGATTAACATTCTTAGGTACATCAGCTATTGTATATTTCTTAGCAATGTTAGGTTTTGCAATAGTAATAGGATATGCATCAACAATGTTTTTACAGAAATTAATTGCAATAGTTGCAATCATTGGAGGTTTAATAAATATAAATTCATTTATTAAAACAAAAAATGATGGTTGTCATGTAGTTGACGAAAAGAAAAGAAAAAAATATTTTAAAAGTATTAAAAAAATTACAATGGAAGATACATTCACATTAGCATTAGCAAGTATAATGGTACTTGCAGTATGTGTTAATTTAGTTGAATTAGCATGCTCTGCTGGTTTCCCAGCAATATTTGTTTCACTACTAGAAATGAATAATGTTAATTTATTTATGAAAATTATCTATTTACTAATATATATTGTGTTCTTTTTAATTGATGATGTAGCAGTATTCGTTATTGCTATGAAGACATTAGAAGTAAGTGGCTTTACAACAAAATATAATAGAATGTCTCATTTAATTGGTGGATTAATAATGCTATTAATTGGAATATTATTAATATTTAAACCAGAATGGGTTATGTTAAATTTTTAAAGATGTTTTAACATCTTTTTTTTGCTTTCTTTTTTTGATATAATATCAACCAAAAGAAAGTAGAGGATGTTTATGACAAAAAAATTAGAAAAAAGAATTAAGAATTTACTTGATATATACAATAATAATTATATAATTATGACTGATAAAGAAATGAATACTTTTTGTAGATTATTCATGATAACAAATCATATATCAGAAAATGATGAAGAATCGGTGTTAAATAATATTGTATTATTAGAAAATATGATGAAAAAAATATTAGAAAAAAATAAAGACTATACAAATAGTATTAAAAAGGAAATATTATATATAGGAGAAAAATATAAAAAATATAAATACTTATTTGAAGAACAAAATTTTGATGATAAATTTAATTTAAATTCTAATTTATTAAATGAAAATTTAGTTTATTTAAATTATTATGTTTTAGATGTTATTGAAAAAGAAGAATTAAGACTAGAAGTACTAAAAAAATTAGATAAAATGAAACCATATTTAAGTGAGAAAAAATATAAAAATGAAGTTAAAATATTAGATGAAATGATTGATAATGAAAAATATAATGATGAATCATATAGTCAATATTTAAAAAAATTAAAGACTTGTGAATTAACTAAAATATTAAATGATAATTCTATCCAAAGAGCAAATAATATTAAAGAAAATATTAAAAGAAAAGGAAATATTAAAAACGAAGAAATATATGATAGAATGTTAAATTGTGAAATAAAAGGTAAAGAATTAGTTTTGTTTTTGAATAAGTATAATAATAATCTTGTTAACAATAATAAAAAATAGTGTTATAATTTTATGGAGGTGTTAAAATGTATAAATCAAAAAAAATATTAATTTTAGGTATGGCAAGAAGTGGATTTGAAGTTGCTAAGTTACTTTCCAAATATGATAATGAAATTACTATTACAGATATGAAAGAACAAGATCCTGAAAATGTTAAGATATTAAAAGAATTAGGAGTTAATTATGTAATTACTGACGAACCAGAAAAATTACTAGATAATTCTTTTGATGTACTTGTTAAAAACCCTGGTATTAGAAGAGATCATAAGTGTGTGTTAAAAGCAAGAGCACTAGATATGGATGTTGTAAATGAAGTTGAAGTAGCGTATAGTTTTTTAAATAAAAATGCCAAAATAATTGCTATTACTGGATCAAATGGTAAAACAACAACTACAACAATGATATTTAATATATTAAAACAAGCTGGATTAGATGTACTTTTAGGTGGTAATATAGGATATCCTGTATCATCATTAGTTCCTAAAGTAAAAGATAATTCTATTTTAGTACTAGAAATATCTGATCATCAATTAGTTGACATGCATGATTTTAAATCTAATATAAGCATACTTACTAACTTATATCAAGTACATTTGGATTTCCATGAAAGTTATGCTGTATATAAAAACATGAAGAAAAAAATCTTTAATAAACATACAGCAGATGATTTAGCTATATTAAATAAAAATAATATTGATGTATTAAATTTAACTGAAGATATTAATAGTAATAAGTTATATTTTTCATCAACAGAAGAAGCTGATTGCATGATTAAAAATGATGCAATATATTATAAAGGTGAAGAAATAATTAAATTAAAAGATATTAAATTAAAAGGTGTACATAATTATGAAAATATTATGTGTGCTATTATGGCTGTTAAAGAATTTAATGTTTCTAATGAAATTATATTTAATTACTTAAATAAATTTGGTGGAGTTGAACATAGAATAGAGTATGTTGATACAATTGATGGAGTAGAATATTATAATGATTCTAAAGCTACAAATGTTGATTCAACTATTATCGCTGTTGATTCGTTTAAGAATCCTACAATATTATTATTAGGTGGTCTTGATAGAGGACATTCATTTGAACCTTTAAAAGGACATTTAGATAATGTAAAATTGATAATTTCTTATGGTGAAACTAAAAATAGAATTAAAGAATTTGCAGATAGTGAAAACATCAAATGTATAGTAGTAGATACATTAGTTGAAGCAACTCATGAAGCTATTAAAAATGCAAAAGAGAATTATACTGTTTTATTAAGTCCTGCATGTGCATCATGGGATCAATATAAATGTTTTGAAGACAGGGGAGAAGAATTCAAAAAAGAAGTCTTCAGAATAAAAAAATAATGATTGAAAGAATTAATGAATTAGCTAAAATTGCTAAAACTAGACAATTAACTAAAGAAGAAGAAAAAGAAAGAAAAGAATTAAGAGAACAATATATTAAAAATTTTAAAAATAGATTTCAAAATGAGTTAAATAATGTATATATTAAAAACGAAGATGGGACAATTACAAAATTAGAAAAGAAAAACGATAACTAATCGTTTTTTTTATGCTATAATTAAATCATAATGAGGTGGGCTATGAAAAAAGAACTAAAAGATAGAATTGTAAATTTATTTGATATATTTAATGTATGTGAATCATTATTTACTCAAAGAAGAAAAAAAGAATTTATTAATTTATTTAATATTACAGCAAATATTGCAGATACAAATGAAAAAGATATATTAAAAATAACACATTTTACGTGATATTACAAACAAATTATTG
>SAMEA3663006__coassemble_298_pt1 | contig 26195 bp, 24 predicted proteins | sample SAMEA3663006__metabat2_low_PE_028 | metagenome-assembled genome bin SAMEA3663006 (sample SAMEA3663006) | pig gut metagenome | biome: pig gut; feature: pig-associated habitat; material: faeces | place: France | collected 2012
GATAAAATATACATAAAAAAAGTAATTTATAATTACTTCTTTTCATTTTCAATATTATAATATTTTCTAACATTACTAGCTATTTCATCTTTTAATTTAGGATTCTTTTTAAATAATTCTTTAACATTTTCTTTTCCTTGGCCAATCTTTTCACCTTTATATGAATACCAAGCACCTGACTTATCAATAATACCCGCCATAACGCCTAAATCAACCAATTCCCCTTCTTTAGATACTCCTTCACCATACATAATATCAACAGAACAAGTTTTAAAAGGTGGAGCCATCTTGTTTTTAACAACTTTAATAGTCGTTTTATTACCTATTATATCACTACCCATTTTAATTTGTTCACTTCTTCTAATATCTAATCTAATAGAAGAATAAAATTTTAAAGCTCTACCACCAGGAGTAACCTCAGGATTTCCAAACATTACTCCAACCTTTTCTCTTAACTGGTTTATAAATATTGCTATAGTATTAGTTTTATTAATAATTCCCGATAATTTTCTTAATGCTTGAGACATAAGTCTAGCTTGTAAGCCAACATGATTATCTCCCATTTCTCCTTCAATTTCTGCTTGTGGTACTAATGCTGCAACTGAATCTATTACTATAATACTAATAGCACCACTTCTAACTAATGCTTCAGCTATTTCTAATGCTTGTTCACCATTATCAGGTTGAGATAATAATAATTCATTAATATCTACACCTAACTTACTAGCATAAGTTGGATCAAGAGAATGTTCTGCATCAATAAAAGCAGCTCTTCCTCCTTTTTTTTGTGCTTCTGCAATAGCATGTAAGGCAAATGTTGTCTTACCACTTGATTCAGGACCATAAATTTCAATAATTCTTCCTTTAGGATATCCACCAATACCTAAAGCAATATCAAGACTTAAAGAACCTGTAGAAGTAACATCTATTTCAGTATGAGCATTATCTCCTAACTTCATAACAGAACCTTTTCCAAATTGTTTTTCTATATCTTGTAATACTTGATTAAGTATTTTATCATCAGTTGGTTTCATAAACTCCCCTCCTAGATTTATAATACATTTTAATTATTTTAAAGTCAATAATTTTAATCCCCTACATATAATATACAACATTTAGTTTTATTATCCTTTTAAATTTAATATAAATTACTAACATTAAAATTATTAATATTTTTATTATTATAATTTGTAAGACAATTAAACAAACTTTTTTTCATAAACTAAACTATTAATAAAAAAAAGATTTAGAATAATCTAAACCTATTTTTCATCAAAAATTAAATCTTTATTAAGTATATAATATTGAACACCTGAATAAATAGATAAAACTGTTGCAATTAAAAGTAGAATATTTGCAACTTGTAAGTTCCATAATTCAAATGGTAAATTATAAAATAATGTTAAAGTAATACCTGTCATTAAACAAGCAGTTTTAAGTTTTCCACTTTTAATAGCAGCAACAACTTTACCTTTACTTGCAGCAAGCATTTTAATACTATTAACAACTGTATCTCTTAATATTACAACAACTGGAATTATAGCATTGATAGTTCCAGTAGATGCTAAAATAATTAAAACAGAATTAACTAACATCTTATCAGCAATAGCATCAATTAATTTTCCAAAATCTGTTATTAAATTATATTTTCTAGCAATATATCCATCTAGGAAATCTGTTAAAGAACCAATAATGAATAATACGCCTGCTATTAAATACTTAATATCAACTACTAATGATTCATTAATGAAAAATTTTGTAGTAGTAATTCCCATTGAATCAAATGGGAATAATAAAATTGCAATAATGATAATTGAAATAAAAATTCTTGCCATTGTTAATTTATTTGGTAAATTCATAAACTCATCCCTATCCTAAAACATTTGATTCGGCTCTATTATTATCAGCAATTGTTTTATATGTAAAATATCCGCCAATAATTACTAAAATAATAATTAAGCACCAAATTATACGTGGTATAATTTTATTTTTTTTCTTTGGCTCCATTGTATAAGGAGATATAACTTTTTTTTCTTTTTTTACTGAATCGTCCTTATTTCTAGCTTTCTTAATATCCTCTAATGAAATTTGTGATGTATAATCAAATAAATATTCATTAAATTCATCAATAACATCATCATAACTAAGTCCTAAGTATTTAGAATAATCACGTATGAAATTTTTTAAAGAAAAAATATCTTTTAATGCTTTAATGTTACCTTTTTCAACTTCTTCTACTTGTGATGGTCTAACTTTTAAATCTTCACTAACTTCTTCAACAGTTATCCCAATGCTCTCTCTAGCTTCTTTTAATTTTTCTCCTATTTCTATCACGCACTTACTCCTTACTAATAAATAAAAAAAATAATATTTTATAAGCCATGTTCTGTTCCCATTACTGGGCGACAAACATCTATCTATCGATTACTCGATCCCAACCTTTGTTGTTATTCCTCCAGTTAAGCTCCCCTACCAAATTTGGGTTTCTCGCTCGCGGGGTTTACCACGTTCCATTTCCACCGTTTCCGGTTTACTCGTCTCTATGGCACTTTTATACCTACTATTATCATATCATATGACTTAGATAAATTCGGAGCCGTTAGCAAATGCTACCCAGGGTTATTTTTTCCCCTGGCACGAACACTACAATCATTTCAGACTGTGCGAGCATGGACTTTCCTCTATATTACAAAGAATATAGCGTTTGTCAAAATATTATTTATCTCCATATATAAATTTTTCGAGATTAGAAACTCTTCTTAAAAGATCAGCATTATTATTATTAGGTTCTTTAGCAACATCTTTTAATGCTTCCATTTGAGTTCTTAGTCTTCTTATTTCTTGTTTTAAACGTATGTTGTCTTCGATAAGTTCTTTTTTCTCATTTTCATAATCTTGAATAATTCTGTCAAACTCTTCATAGTCATGAATAATTACATCTAAATACTTATCTACTTCTTGTGGACGATACCCCCTTGTATCAAATTTAAATTCATGCTCAAGTATATCTTTACTTGATAATAAAATTCTATCTTGATACACAATGCACCACCTCTCATATAAACACCTACATTATATAATAAAATATGAAAACTGTCAATTAAGTGCAAATAAAAATATGTAGTAATTACTACATATTTTTACCATGCCCCATGAACACCATTACATTTTGAATATGAACCTTTTCCAAGTGCTATAGCACAGCCTCTAACACCCCAGTTTCTTATATTGTTACTTATAAAATGACCATCTTTCATTTCGAAATTAGTATAACTAGTATATCCAGCAACACCAGTAGTTGATTTGTCACTATCACCATAAACACTAATTATTTTTTTATTTTGTGAACTATTATATTCTCTAATTTTATTCATCAATTGTGGAGTTAATGTTATTTCGTACATAGGATCCAATTTATAAACATTGTTTCCTTCAACATTTCTATTATTTAATATAATAGCATCTACAACAGAAGCATTATTCCAGTTTTTTCCCGGCTCTCTTTTTTTACCATCTTGAGTTAGGAAAGCAAGAGCATGCCCTTCACTAGCTTTAGTTAACGGTATAGGTCTAAATATTAGAGATGATGTACATCCATGTTTACTATATTCATCAGGACATGCTGCTTTAAATGCATCACAATCCTTTTTAGAGAATACTTGTTCACAACTTATATTATATTTACAATTATATGTTTTATTATAATTGTATTTTTTTCCAGCAAATGTATTTCCACTAAAGAAATATTTGTAGAATTTATTTGTGTCATCTATTGTAGATGTATATATTTTAAATGGATAGTCACCAGGTAATGTAGATAAATGTGTTGGTAAATTACTAAATCTCATAGTTTCAAAGAATTCTCCTGCTTCTCCAGCAGTATGGAATGATCTATTTGAATATTTTGAAATGTATTTATATACATTATCAGCAAGTTTATACTCAAGTTCTTTTGTATAATTAGTCTCTACCCAAACAGCACGATCATAAGTAACATATTTAAATGAATTACAATTTTCTGTTTTACAATCAGCAACTCGTATTTGAGTTTTTATTGCGGTCTTTTGATAATCACCAGTTCCATCGGTTGCATTACCAGATCTATAATATTTTGTTTTTATTGTAGAAACTATTGAAGATGGTTTTAGATTAAATGTATCACCATATATTGGTTCTTCATAAGTTAATTTTAATTCAGGTTCTAATTTTGCTCTAGGAATATGATTATTACATTGATTAATTTGAGAAAATGCACTTCTTAAACCTTTAGCAAGAATTTCGTAATCTTTTTTAGCTTTATTTATTTCACTAGAATAATCAGGTTTGTCACATGTGTATTCTTTTCCATCATAACTAGCTTTACCACCTGTACTACAAGCTTTTTGTCTTGTTTGTAATATTCTATAAGCATTCCATGCATTTTTCATCGCTGTATTCAATTTATTTATATCTTCTTCGAATTTTTCATAATTAATTTTACCTGACCTATCGCCTTGAGCAGCAGTTGTTCTACAAATTTTTTCTACTTTGTATTTTATTGGCCATATAGTAGGTTCTAAAGCATCATCCATAACATACATAGATTGACCAGCATGTGTTACAGTACCTTTTTTAGGTAGTTCATAGCTAAGTTTTTCTGTACAATATATTTCACAGTAATCATTTTTAACAGCTAAATCTTTGAAATGATTTCTTACTTCACTATATTTACTCTTAGAACTTGTGAAAACACATCTCCACTCATTATTAGCATCTGTTATATATCCTATATTTGAAACATCACATTGAGGAGTTTGTTTGTCTTCAAAAGTATATTTACAAAATTCTGGATTACATGTTGAATTTTCCAACTCATATGCAGTAATAACTCTTGTTAAATATTGTGTTGTATTATATTTATGATTTTCTTTAGGTGTTATTCCATATTTAGCACAACAAAATTCTACACCTTCAGCATTTACATCACATTTTTTTGGACATTCTCTAGCTATTTCATCTCTAGTTAATTTTCTTGTTAAATTACCTAATGGTTTTCCACTAGGATCTCTACCTGATGTATTATTTGCTTCATTTCCATAATAAATACCATATCTATCACAACAAGTATATATTCCTTCATAATCTGGATTACATCTTGGATCTACTGGTGCATTATCCCAAGGTGAGAATATACCCATTCCATATCCATTTGAACCAGATGCCAAAGCATCATATGAACCATCACCATAATTGGCTCTATGTCCAATATCATCTTTTTGAAGTTCTAACAAATGTGCATAGTTTTGAGCTCTATCAAATGTAATAGGCAAATATGAACCTCTCATAATACTTGCAATAGCTTGAATAGTTCCATAATACATTCTTGGATATGAGAAACAATCATATGTTTCAGAAAATCCGTAAAGAGGTTGTACTATAAGTCTAACACCTGTATCATTAACATTCCCAGATGCTCTTTTATGTCTAGGGTATTTACCATTTCTAATATCACTTTCGACTTGTGCTGTTGATGTTCCCATCAAACCAAGTAACCAATTAAGATCTGCATCAACTGCATTTTTAACTCGATTAGAAAATCCTGATGATTTATAATTTAAGCCGCTAAGTCTAGTCCAGTGATGAATATTTCCAGCTTGAGAACCAAATACAGCTTGAATCCAAGCATTACTTGCTGGAGCATAACCACTATAATCGCCTACCAAAATAGGAGATTTAATCTCTTTATAACTACTCCCATCATAATATATTAAACTTACTTTTAGAACGAAAAAATATCCTCCATTACAAGCGTTATAACAGTTGTAACCACTACCATCGTAACATTCTATACCACCTTCACCTGGTCCAGCTCCCCCACCTGTAATATTACTATCCCATGCTTTTACATTTTGCATATTTAATAAAAAAAGAGCAGTAATAAATAATATTAATTTTTTCATATCGTATCACCTATTATTAATTATAGCATACTTTTTAATCATTCTTCAACAAAAATTGACATTCTAATTTTTACATAATTAATATCATCAATCATACTATCAATAATACCTTCTATGTAATATTCGTCCATTTTATCACCTGTTTTATATTATCATAATATAAAATTAATTAATACATAATCGACAAAAGTTGTGTTAATATGACATGTTTTTTGATATAAATATGGAAAAAAAATTTAATATATAGTATAATTAATTAGGTGATGAAATGAGATTTAAAAAAGGGAACTTCATCAGCCATGCAAATAGAGGTATGTCCCTTGAATATGATCTTAATATTACGAATAATTATTATTTAGATAATAATATTGCTTGCATACATAAAAAACCTACTCCAATACAAGTTGTAAGAGTTAATTATACATCTAAGAAAAAAGCTATTATTAATGAAGCTTTTTTTAAAACACCCTCAACTACAGATTATAATGGTATCTATAATGGAAAATATATTGATTTTGAAGCTAAAGAAACAAATCTAGAATATTTTCCATTATCTAATATATTAGAACATCAAATTAAACATTTAGAAACTATTTATAATATGGGGGGAATAAGTTTTATTATAGTTAGATTTTGTAAGCATGAAAACATTACATTTTTACTTGAAACAAAATATATATTATCATTTATAAATAATAATTCTAGAAAGTCTATTCCCTATTTATACTTTTTAGAGAATGGATATGAAATAACATTCAAAAACAATCTATTTTTAGATTATATTGGAGTTATAAATAAATTTGAAAAGGAGAAATTATGAATAAGAAGATTAAGAAACTAAGAAAACTAATTATTAGTCATCAATTAGAATCTTTAGTAGCATTATTTACGTTACTTGCTCTTCTAATCGGTATTCCTTTAGTAGGCCCAAAAGTAATAGTAGTTATTCTTATTGTTGATTTATTAGTTTTATTTGGTCCTAAAATGCTATCATTAGGCAAATCATACTATGATGGACTTAATTTAAAATTTTTAAATAATAGTAAAAAAACAAACTCAAAGAAAAAGAAAGCTATAAGTTCTAAGAAAAAAGAAGTTATGGCTGCTACAAAAAAACTAGAGAAAAAAGAAGATGATATTATGGTGAAAAAGAAAAAAACTAAAAATAAAAAAGGTATTGGTAGAAAAATATTTAAAGGACTACTAATGTTATTTTTAATCTGTGTTATTTTAGGAATTGTTGCAATGTCTTTATTCTTTGGTTACATTGTTGCAAATGCTCCTAAATTTGATCCTAAAAATCTTTATACATCTGAATCAACTATTTTATATGATAAAGATGGAAAAGAATTTGCTAAAATAGGATCTCAATCAAGAGAAAAAATTACATATGATGAAATGGCTGATGTATTAGTTGATGCCATTATAGCAACAGAAGATTCGAGATTCTTCCAACATAATGGATTCGATTTACCTCGTTTCGTTAAAGCAAGTGTTGGTCAAGTTTTAGGTAACTCAAGTGCTGGTGGTGCATCAACATTAACAATGCAAATTGCTAAAAATGCTTATACTTCAACAGAAGATAGAGGTATTAAAGGTATTATTCGTAAATTTACCGATATTTATTTAGCAATTTTTAAAATTGAAAAGAAATATAGTAAACAAGAAATTTTTGAATTCTATGCTAACTCTTATTATTTAGGAGGAAGTGCATATGGAGTTGAACAAGCAAGTTTAAATTATTTTGGTAAACATGCTAGTGAAGTAAACTTAAGTGAAGCTGCTCTCTTAGCTGGATTATTTCAATCTCCTGGTGCTTATGATCCATTCAATAGTCCAGAAAGAGCAACTGCAAGAAGAAATTTAGTATTAAAATTAATGGTTAGACATGGATATGCTTCAAAAGAAGAAGCAGATGCTGCTAGTAAAATTAAAGTTGAAGACATGTTAGTTCAATCAAATACGCAATCAGATAATAAATATCAAGGATTTATTGATACAGTAGTTGAAGAAATCAAAGAAGATTTAGGAAAAAATCCTTACATGGTATCAATGAAAATTTATACTACTCTAGATAGAAGAGTACAAGATGTAATTAATAATGTAATGTCAGGTCAAACATTTTATTGGGAAAATCCAGTAGTTAACGCTGGTTGTGTTGCAATGGATCCTAAAGGAGGAGCAATCGCTGGTGTATGTACTGGTCGTGATACTTCTAAAGCAGGATTACTTAATCATGCTACTCAAATGAAACGTCAAATTGGTTCAACATCAAAACCATTATTCGATTATGCTCCTTCTATTGAATATAATAATACAAGTACTTATACATTACTTGGTGATGAAGAATATGCATATTCTGATGGACATGCTATTCAAAATTATGATGGTAGTTATAAAGGAATGATTACTACTCGTGAAGCTGTAGTTGACTCAAGAAATATACCAGCATTAAAAACATTCCAATCTGTTAACAAGAAAAGTATAATTGAAATGGTTAAAAAAATGGGATTAAGTCCTGAACTTGATTCAACAGGAACATTCTTACATGAAGCTCATGCTATTGGAGGTTATAATGGTGAATCACCTCTTACTGTTGGTGCTGCTTATAATGCATTTGGTAATGGTGGTTATTACTATGAACCACATAGTTATACAAAAGTTATATTTAGAGATAATGATGAAGAATATGTTCAAAAAACAGAAAAAGTACGTGTTATGAGTGAAGAAACTGCTTACATGGTATATAGTATGCTTGTAAGTACTGCTCAAGGTTCTCTTACTCGTTATACAAATAATGCTATAGGTAAAACTATAGGTGCTAAAACTGGTACATCTAATTTTACACAAGAAATTAAAGATAAATATGGATTAGCTGCTGATGCAGTTAACGATTTATGGTTAGTTGGTGTTACTGATGAATATACATTAAGTTTATGGTATGGATATGATAAAATTTTATCAGAATATCATAATAGATTTGCATCATTACAAAACTTATACTTATTTGCTGCTTTAGCAAAAGATATATATACAAGAGACAGTAAAATCGAACAACCTGCAGGTGTTGTAAGTGTTACAGTAGAAAGAAATACAATTGAACCACTTCTTCCTAGCCAAGCTACACCTGATTATTTAAAAATAACTGAATTATTTAAAAAAGGAACTGAACCTACAAAGGTTTCACCTAGATTTGATGCTTTAACTAATGTAACAAATGTTAAAGCTAATGAAGATTCTGATGGTCAAGTTACTGTAACATGGCAAAGTGCAAAAACTCCAGAAATGGCTGATAGCTCTTATTTAACAAAATATTATAGTAAAGTATTTACTAAGCCAAACTGGATTGCAAGTGCTGTTAATAATGAAATTGGTCTAACTGGTGCTATGGGATATGATGTTTATTTAAGATCTTCTGATGGTACTACTACTTCATGTGGTACAACAACAGGTAATTCTATAACATGTAAACCTAAATATAATGGTATCTACACAGTTATTGTAAGAACTGCTTATGCAAGTTATAAAGCAAATCAATCTAGTGGTACATCAGTTTCAGTAAGTGTTAGAAATGCTGGACATGAATTTGATGAAGATGATACTAAATCAGCATCTGTTACTTTTAGAGAAGGAACTGTATGTCCTAATGTTTCAACAAATGATATTGTTAGTATTAGTAATGGAATTATTCCTGGTGTAATTAAGGATTTTACTGTTACATCATGTAATGGAAATAATGTAAAAGGAACATTTACTTACTTAAATAAAAAATATCAATTTAATTCACAATTAAACTAAAAAAGAACGAAAATTAATCGTTCTTTTTTTTATATCTACATAAATCTTTAATTTTACAATTCTTACATTCTGGATTAATTGCTTTACAATGATATCTTCCAAATAGTAATAATTGATGATGAATTTTTATCATATTAGGGTGATTTTTAAATTTTTTCATTAATTTTTTTTCAACTGTTAAAACATCATCATTAAGACATGCTAATTTTAAACGTTTACTAACGCGTTCTATATGAGTATCAACAGCAATACATGGAACATTATAAAGTATACCTAAAACTACATTTGTAGTTTTTCTTCCAACACCAGGTAAAGATTCTAAATATTCTCTATCATTTGGTACAATTCCATTTTTTTCATTATATAATCTTTTGGATATTTCAATTACATTAGATGCTTTTTTATTATAACTACCTAAGGAAAATATAATTTTTTTAATATCATCAATATTAGCATTAGCAAGTTTATCTAAAGTATCATATTTTTTATATAATACACTAGATACCATATTAACGCGTTTATCAGTAGTTTGAGCACTTAACATTACATTAATTAGTAATTGATAATCAGTATTATAATCTAATTCACTTTGTGGATTAGGAAATAACTCATCGATATATTCAAGTATTCTATTCATTCATCCAATCGTAATCATCATCTACTTCGATTACGTCATCACTTTCTATAGGTTTAGATAAATCAATTGTTTTTGATTTAATAACATCTTCTTTAGAAGTTATTCCTTGATTTTGCCATCTATCCAAAACATTATCAATATAAGCAACACTTAATTCACCATTATATTTAGCCTCTTTTAAACCTTCTAAGATAAATAAATCATTATATCCAACACTTTTCCATGCATTAAGAATTTGTTTTTCACGTGGCGTTAAATCACGTTTAAATACATCTTTAAATTCGCTTTCTAAGTCAACTTTTTCTTCTATTTTATCTTCTTTCTCAACAATTAAAAAAGTAAGTTTCTTATATAATTTTTCAAGTGAAATTATCTCTTTGATGTCACTCTCACCTTTTTTAATTATTTCAATATCAAGAATATCCATTTCATCTAATTTATTTATTACTTTAATAATATCTTTTGGCTTTTTATTTAAATCAGAACATATTTTTGAAATATCAAATTCTAAAGAATTATTCATTAAATATGTTAAGTAATATAAATCTTCAAAATTTAATTCTAGTTTTTCATAATTATAGAATAAAATATTACTTATAATTAAATCTTTTCCCTTTATTAAATTATTAACTTTATTAAACATAAGAAAATCACCTACAAACATTATATATTATAATACTAAAAAAATAAAGGAAATAACCTTTATTCTTTAGTATAATTACAATCTTCACCCACTTTATTAACTGTAAAATTAGTTCTAGTACCAAATCCACAATATTTACCATCTGACATTGTCTCTATCGTTACATCATTATCAGACATAATAACAATACCTGTATATGCACTAACTTTACCACTAATATCTAAATCTAAATCTTCAATTATTAAACCTTCTTCAGGAAGAGTAATCATATCATTATCTTCCATATATAATTCTACACCCTTAATTATAGTTCTAGCATCTTCCATAAATTTATCTTTTTTAGCTTCTTCAGAATATAAAAATATATTAGGAGCAACTATAACTATAATAATTCCGATAACACAAATAACAGCTAAAAGTTCAACTAATGTAAATCCTCGTTTCATATTATCACCTATTTTAATTATAACATAAATAATAACAAAGAGAATATAAAAAATAATATAATAATAATATATGATAATTTAGAAACATTAAATTTAGTATAATCTTTAGCCTTCATTGATTCTTTATATTCACCACTATTTAACAATTGTATTCCAATAAATTTTCGGTCATTAATATCTTCTTTACATAGAAGTGTAAAGGAAGTTGAATCATCTAAATCTAAATACATTATATCTTTAGGTAAAAACATAATAAATAATCCCATAATTATATCGCCTATTGAACCACTAATATTTAATATTGATAAAAATATTAATAAATCTAGTTTAAAAACCATAGCAATTATTAATGTTATAAAACCAAGAGTAGTTAAAGGTGCAAAAATAGAAATTAATATAGTTTTCTTAGATATTTTTTGTTTACACATACAATAAAATATCCCTTTTTCAAGTTCAGCACCCATTACTATATTTTTACTATTTACCTCTTTATTTATAATAAATCCTATATAATGAACAACTTCATGAAGCATTAAATATAAAATTGATAGTATCATCATTAATGGAATATTTGTTAATGTAATTACTCCATATATAGGAACAACTATAATAAAACATAAAATAAAAAGTATAATTGATAAAATATTAAGTATTCCTATTTTTAAAGTATAATTATAATATTTCATATTATCACCTATTTTAATTATAGCATAAAAAAAGATAGATTATATATTAATTATAAATACAAATCTATCTCTATTTTGCATATCTTTTTCAACTGTTATAATACTATCTTTAAAATATTTTTTAGCATATTCTAAAATTAGTTTTCCTTGTTTTTCACCTATTTCAAAAGCAATTATACTTTTTTCTTTTAAATATTTATTAACATTACTAATTATATCTTTGTAATACTTTAGGCCATTATCTTCTGCATATAAGGCTGTATGAGGTTCATTATTTTTAACAATTTCCATAATTTCTTCATTATATGCTATATATGGTGGATTAGATATAATTACATCATATATTTTATTGATAGGATTTAACATATCTCCTTCATAAAAAGTAATATCAACATTATTATTTTTAGCATTTAATTTAGCTATTTCTAATGCTTTAGGACTTATATCAACAGCATCAACATTACAATCTAATTCTTTTTTTAATGTAATAGCAATACATCCTGAACCAGTTCCTAAATCTAGGATATCTACCTTTTTATTTAAATATTTATTTATATATTTAATAGTTTTTTCTACAAGTTCTTCAGTTTCGAAACGAGGAATAAGTACATTTTCATTAACTTTAAAATTATAACCATAGAAATCAACATTACCAACTATATATTGTACAGGTATACCTTTATTAAGTAATTCTATACCTTCATCTAATGTTTTATCTTTTAAATATTTCTTTAAGTATTCTATATTATTCTCCACGTAATTTTCTTGCTTGATCTTCAGTAATTAATGCTTCAATTACCTCATCAAGAGCACCTTCCATAACTCTATCTAATTGTTTTAATGTAAATCCAATACGATGATCAGTTACACGATTTTGTGGATAGTTATAAGTTCTAATTTTTTCAGATCTATCCCCTGTTCCAATTTTACTTCTTCTTTCAGCTCCAAGTTTTTCTTCTTCTTGTTGAGTATAGTAGTCATATAATCTTGTTTGTAAAATTTTAATAGCTTTTTCTTTATTTTTGATTTGTGATCTTTCTGTTTGTGAATAAACAACAATTCCAGTAGGAATATGAGTTAAACGTACAGCAGAATCGGTAGTATTAACACCTTGTCCTCCGCATCCACTAGCACGTGTAATATCAATTCTTACTTCGTTCATATCTAATTCATAATCAACTTCCTCAGCCTCAGGCATAACAAGAACTGTTGATGTTGATGTATGAACACGACCTTGACTTTCAGTTTCTGGTACACGTTGAACACGATGAGCACCACTTTCATATTTTAATTTAGAGTATACATTATCACCTTTAATTAAAGCAGAAACTTGTGAATATCCTCCTGCCTCTCCATATTCTTCAGATAATACTTCAACTTTCCATCCTTGTTTTTCAGCATATCTAGTATACATTCTAAATAAGTCACCAGCAAAGATATTTCCTTCATCTCCACCAGCAGCACCACGAATTTCAAGAATAACATTTTTACCATCATTAGGATCTTTTGGTAATAATAGGATTTCTATTTTCTTTTCCATTTCTATTTTAGCTTCTTCATAACTTGAAAGTTCTTCTTTAGCAAATTCTCCAAGCTCAGGATCTTTTACTAATTCTTTAGCATCATTAATACCTTCTAATATTTTTTTATATTCTTGATATCCTTCATAAGCATCTTTTAATGCTGCTTGTTCTTTAGTTAAAGCTAATGTTTTTTTAATATCTGATAAAACTTCAGGTTTCATTATTTCTTCTTGTAGTTCTAAATATCTTTTTTCAATATTTTCTAATCTCTCTATCATATTTCTCCCTCGCTTTTAAATACGTTATAAATTATACTATAAAATCGTTTTTTTTACAACTTAGAATTTATATTGTAATAGTAGTTCAATAAATCTTCATTAAAATTAGTTATTTTACCTTTTGGAAGTATTAACATTCTATTAATACCAATAGTACTTACAAATGATGGATTATGACTTACTATTATAAGAGTACCTTCATATTTTTTGAAGTTTTCACCTATTATTCTTTGAGTTTCTGGATCTAAATGATTTGTAGGCTCATCAAGAATAATAAAATTGGCTTGCATAAGCATAATTTTACAAAGACCAACTCTAGCCTTTTCACCAGGTGAACAATTTTTAACTTTTTTAAATACTTCATCACCAAAAAATAAGAAGTTTGATAGTGATGTTCTAAGTTCTTTATCGTTATATTTACCATTATCAACATTTTCAATTATGGTCTTTTCTTCATCTAATATTTCTAATTCTTGAGCATAGTATGCAATATCGGTTTTACTCCCATACCATACTGTACCTTCATTAGGTTTTAATACTCCAACTATTAATTTTAATAATGTTGATTTACCAACACCATTTTCTCCGACAATTAAAAATCTTTCGTTATTTGTGATATTAAATGATAAGTTATTAATAAGTTTTTTTTCTGTATATCCAAAAGTTATATTGTTGACTTTTAAAGGTATTTTAGAACCTTCTCTAAGAGGTTTTATATTTAATTTAACTTTTTTGTATATTTTATCTCTAGTTTCTAATTCTTCTAATTTTTTAGCAAGTTTAACTTCTCTATCTTTACCCATTTTTTTAAGATTATGATTAGTTCTACTAGCTTTTTTTGCTTTATCAATAAAAGCCTGTAGTTCTTTAATTTCTTTTTCTTGTTTTTCAATTAATCTCTCTTTAGCAATTTGTTCTTGTTTTTCTTTTTTCTTATATTCTGTATAATTACCATTATATACTTTCATTTTTTTAGTTACTTTATCTATATGTAGTATTTTGTTTGTTATAGAGTCTAAAAACTCTATATCATGACTTATTATAAGTACCATACCTTTGTAATTTTTTAAATAATTAGTAATAAATGTCCTTGTAGTTACATCAAGATGATTTGTTGGTTCATCTAAAAGTAATATTTCAGGCATTGAATAAAGAAGTGCTGCAAAAGCTATTTTTGATTTTTGACCACCAGATAAATCTGTTAATTTTAAATCTAATAAATCAAAATCTATTTCTAAATTAGCAATTAAGTCAAGCATTTCATTTTCAGCACTATAACAATGATAGTATTCCAACAATTCTTGTGTCTTAGATATTTTTTTCATTATTTTATCTTGTTCTTTACCATCAGTAACTGCAACTTTTTCATATAATTTAGTTAAATCATTTTCTAATTTTTTTATTGGTCTTTTTTCTAAGATATAATCCATTACTGTAATATCTTTATTTAAATCTTTTATCTCTTGTGGTAAGTATCCAATTCTTTTATTAGTAATATCAATTTTACCACTATCTAGTTCTATTTCTTTTAAGAGTACTCTAAATAAAGTAGTTTTGCCAGCTCCATTAACGCCTACTATCCCTACTTTATCTTTGTCAAGAAACTGAAAATTAGCATCTTTATATATTTCATTTAATCCGAATGATAAGTTTAAATTAGTACCCTTCATATCAATCACCAGGCTTTATTATATCATTTATTAATATACTTTACTAGACTAAAAAACTAGATTACTTTCTAGTTTTATTGCCAATAATATAATGTTTTTTAAATTATTAAAATTTTATCATTAATTATAATCAAGGATTTATTTTAGCAATCTTTGATTATAATATTATGTTTTCTAATCATCATTTCAGGTTTTCCCATATTAAGTTCTTCAGATACATTAAGTTCTAATGAATCTATAAAATTTTGTATGTCTTTTTTTACTTCTTTAACATCTACATCTTCATTAGTACAATATTCAACTTCTAAGAAATATCCTAGATCTTTAACAGTTTCTAGAACAATTTCATATTTACCAGCTTCATATGTTCTTTTACTATTATGGATTGTTAATAATTCTTTAAAGCCAAGTTTATTAATAATATTATTTAGCATAAATAAATCATCAAATTTAGTTTCATACTCATCAGAGTATAACCATTTACCATCCTCATCAAATTTATCAACTTTATATGTAATATAATGTTCATTGTTCTTTGTTCTTATACGAAGACATTCATCAATTTGCATATCTTTATTTGGTTTTAAATTATCTCTTTTAGGATCGTAATAATAAACATCAATTGTTTCTTTTACTCCCTTAAACTCAAAATTATCTAGTTTCTCAATTATTTTTGAAGGTTCATCATATACTTCAACTAAGATTTCTATCTCTTTCATTTTATCCCTCCTTTTGTATACATTCATTGTGATTATTATATTACAATAATTTCTAATTTACAATAATAAAAAAACTAGATTAGTTCCTAGTTCTTTGTTTCTAAAGTTATTAGCTTGTCACTTTAAGTATGAATTAGATTTTTTATAATTTATCAAAAGTATTGATTTATTTTTTTTATCTACAATACATGTTTTGGCATTTTCATAATTATTTTCCTTCTTTAATTGAATTAAAGTAGTATATCTCTAAAGCAAATTTAACTTCATCAGTAATTTTTGGATTATTTCTTGCTTCATCAATTGATTGCCATTTATAACTATCATGTTCTGTTAATAATACTTCATCAGTAGATTCAACTTTTACAACAAAATTATATTGTCTTGCTTTCTTACCACTTCCTGAAATATAGTCAAAACTATTTACATATGAAGTAACTTCTTTAACATCTAGATTGGTTTCTTCTTTAATTTCTCTAATTAAAGCTTGGTATATGTTTTCTCCATTATCCATATTTCCACTTGGAAGTTCGTCTATCCCTCCCATAAAATCATCTGTTTTTCTAGTCATTATTAAAATTTCATTTTTAGAATTTAAAACTATACCTCCAACAACATTTTTAATTATTCCTTCTTCTTTTCCTTTTTCCATTAATAGATCATAAAATTTCATTTATTTTACCTCCTTTATATACATTCATTGTGATTATTATATTATAATATTTTCTAATTTACAATAATAAAAAACTAGATTACTCTAGTTCTTTTTATACTGTAAAATTACAATTATTTATTAATCTTTATAATATGCAATGAGCGGAACATATATTTCTCTATCACTATTGCCACCATGCATTGAGATCATATCACTATCTCCTTTTGTTAATATCGCCTTATTTGATTCACTTGCTATTGCAATAAAATCTCCAATAGCATCTTCAAAATAAATGTTATTATTTCCTTCACCAAAAATATGATTTTCTAATACTTGTTCTTTTGTTAGAAGATTAAAATCATTCCCTAAATATTTATTGAATATACTTTTAAATTCATTTTTATAACCTTCTTTAACTTTAAAAGATGTTGCTCTACATTCGATAGAAGTAGTTCGTTCTAACATATTATATAATTCAGGATAATCATTTTCTAAATGAATCATATCAACATTTGAATGACCATGATCAGCTATCACAAAGACCATAGTATCGCTTAATTTTTCTATTAGCTTTTCAACCTTATTGTTTCTTTCAATAATTAATTTTTTAACTTCTGTACTGTTAAATCCAAAATCATGCATTGTACCGTCAGGTTCATCATCATAAGCATAAATAAATTTTTTTCCATCTTTATTAGTTTCATTTTCTATGATATTTAACATTTGATCTAAATTTTCATACTTATTATCACCAAAAGGTAATAATTTTATAGCTTTATAAATACCATTATCATTTATTTCATCAACAATATTATATGAATATAGATTCTTTTTTATTTCTTTAAATTCATCACATTTTAATTTAGAAACTTTTTCTTCTCCTGTAAATAAAGTCATAGTTTTATCAAGAGGCTTTATATACATGTTCCATCCTAACCATCCATGTTCATTTGGATTTAATCCAGTTAAAAATGAGGTTGTTGCAGCAGTAGTTGTTGAAGGGAAAACAGAAGTTATATTACCAATTTTATTTTTTATAAAAAAATCATCATTTTTTAAAATTTCATCAATTATTAAAGAACCCATACCATCAAAAAGAATTACAACTACATTTTCGGGTTGTTTTTCATTTAATAATTCATCAACAACTTTAATAGTTTTATGTTTTACTTCAAGACCAAAATATTTTCTTATTGAACAAGAAAAATTAGTTAAGCAATTATTATAATCTACTTTTGTATACATAATGACATCACCGATGTTTATTATATCATAATTATTTTTATTTTTTCGTTAATTTTAAAACAGTACATCTGTAAACTAATATGAACCCCAAAAGTTGGACAGTTTATAAATAATTTCTAATTAGAGGATTATAACCTGTAATTTACAGGAGACAGTCCTTTTAATTTAGTTTTAATTCTATCATAATTATAATAATAAATATAGTCATCAATTGCTTTTATCAAATCATCTAAACTTTCATAATTATTTTCCTGGTCATAAAACATTTCTGTTTTAAGTATGCCGAAAAATTTTCTATCATTCCATTATTCATACTATTAGTCCTTCAAGGTTATTATGTCGTTTTCTACATTTTATTTTAACACCTATAAAGATTTATATTATGTAATTATTTTTCAATATATATACACTTTAAAAATCTTCCTTGTCCTTTAATATATATTGGACACGCTACAACTTTTTGCTTTATAAGTTCTTCATTAATTAAACCAAAAATAATATGCCATACTTCATTTAATGTATCTTTTATAGGTACTTCATTAAAATTGGGTGTTATTTCAAGATTTTCAATTTTTTTAAATATATTTTTCAAATCATTTTTTATAGAATTCATTATACTTTCTCCAATTATAGTTTGTTCCCTATTAGATAATATAGGAACACATATTATTCCATCCTTCATATATCCAATATTTTCTAATAACTCAATAGTTTTAAAATCATTTGAATTATTTAAAACAACATCTTCAAGTCTCAATTTTAATTCTTCCTTATTATTCTTAATCAAAGACATATAATCATCAAAGCATTTAAATGTTGGAACATTCATCTGTTTCATTCTAAAATATCTAAAAAAATCCATTCTATTTCCATCAGTATCACCAAAGCTATTAAATGTTACTTTATTACATTTAAATTTATTATTACTACAAAGGAGTTTTGAACTATAATTATTCACGAAATCATTATCTTCGTAACCTATTATAATATAATCCCTGTCTCCTGGATTAATTTTATGCAGTGTAACTAAGTTGTACTTTGTCAAATAATCGAATGCATAGTTATCAAATACACCATTGCATAAAATATGATACAATTCCTCCTTTGTATAATTTAAATTCTTAACATTTAACTTTACTTTATTAACTAAGATTGAAATATCATCACCAATTTCACCAATTATTTTTTTGACATCTGATTCAAAAAAACATGGAAAATTGACCTTATATGCTCCATTTGAATTCTTTGTTAATGCATTAATTCTTGTTAGTCCTTCCAAAATTTCTTTTACTTCCTCATTTTTAATATTAACCTTTCTAGATAAACTTTCTTCATTTTCTATATAAGGACTCTTGGCAATAAAATAAATTAATTCTTTTGCATTTTTTCTATCTAAAAAATACGATGGATTATATCTATCATAATCATCTAAATCGTTAAAATAATAAATATTCATTATATCTACCTTCCATATTTTTTCACCAATGTTTATTATATCATAATTATTTTTATTTTTTTGTTAATTTTAAAACGGGACATCTTGTAAACTACTCACTTGTTTTATCAAACCATGTTTAATAAATTTTTATTTATATAAATAACCTAATTACTACATATTATAAAGTTTGATATTATTAAAAAATACTAGATTTATCTAGTATTAATTATACATAATAAGAGCACTAAAACAATATATTTGGTCTTCACCAACTATTTGAATATCAGTTTGAAACTTAATATCTATTATTTCTACACCAGTACTAATAAAACAATTTATTGTTTCTTCTAAATATAATTCATGACTCTCATAGGGATATTCAACCCTACATTTATAAAAGCACCAAGATAAATGCTTATAAATCAAGGTTTTCTATATATTATATAGACAACCCTAAATACATTATGCTATATATTGAAACAAAAAAAGCTAGATTAATTTCTAGTTCTTTTGTTTTTAATATTTAACTAAACTTATCAAACTAAAAAGAAATATTTTAATTAATTATATTTTTGTTTCCTAATATAATATTTTGTGGTAAAATGATAAATATTGGATGTGATTTTATGTGTGATAAAATTTTTGAGGAAAATAAATTAAATGAAATTATTGAAGCTTATGATGAATGTTTAGAAGATTTAGAATTAAAATTAAATAACATTTTCAATTTATATAGAAATTATGAAGAAGCATTAGACGAAAAATATAAAGTAGAAAATAGAATTAGATTAATAAATAAAAATATTGACAAACCTTATTTTGCAAGAATTGATTTTAAAAATATGAGCGAAAGCACAACTGATGTATGTTATATTGGAAAAGTTGGTGTTTCAGATTTTGATAATAAAATTATAACTGTCGACTGGAGAGCACCAATTGCATCATTATATTACGATTCTAATATTGGTGAAGCATCATATTTAGTTGAAGATGAAATTATTAATGGAGAATTATTATTAAAACGACAATATAATATTGAAAATAAAAAATTATTATCCTTTAATGACGTTGATACTGTAAGTAATGATGAATTATTAAAACCATATTTAGGTGTTAATTCAGATGTAAGATTAAAAAACATTGTTTCTACAATTCAAGAAGAACAAAACAAAATTATTAGAAGTTCAATTAAAAATAATATAATTATACAAGGAGTAGCAGGAAGCGGTAAAACAACTGTTGCTCTACATAGAATTGCTTATTTAGTATATAATTATAGAAATATATTTAAAGATAATCAATACATGGTTATTGGTCCAAATAAGTTTTTTATCAATTATATATCATCTGTTTTACCAGACCTAGATGTTAATAATGTTAATCAATTTGATTTACTAGAATTTGCAGAACACTATTTAAATAACAAGATAAAGATTAATCAAGGTTACTCAAATCTATCTCATTACAAATCATCTTTAGAATTTATGAAATATATAGATGATTATGTTAACAAACATTTTATTTTTAAGAAATTTCATGATGGTTTTAAAATTAATGATATTGAAATTATATCTAAACAATACATTAATAATATTTGGGATGAATTAAACGAAAAAAAATATGAATGCTTTAATAAAAAAATAGATAGAATGGCTTTATTAATCGAGAAATACTTAAATGATAATGAAAACCTAATTAACATTAAAATTAATGACTATTTTGATTCTAGATTAAAAAAAGATAATATAGATAATATTAAAAAAGAAAGAACTTTATTTATAAATAATTATTCTAAGAATAAAGTGAGTTTGTTAAAGAAATATTTAAAAAAACAAAATTGTGACACACTAAAAATATACAATGAAATTTTATCAGAAATAAATGAAAGTGATGATAAAAAATTATATTTTGAAGATATTGGCCCAATAATGTATTTAAATTATAAATTGAATCACAATGATATTTATGAACAAATAAAACATGTAGTAATAGATGAAGCACAAGATTATAATGAATTTACATTTTATACATTGAAAAAGGTATTAAAAAATTCAACATTTAGTATTTATGGCGATCTTGCACAATCTCTATATCCATATAGAAGTTTAAGTAATTGGGAAGAAATAAAAAGTCATGTATTTAATGATAATCTTGAAATTATACAATTAAAAAAAAGTTATAGAACATCTATAGAGATAATGAACGAAGCAAATAAAATTAATAGAGGTTTAAATTTATATGAAGCTGTTCCTGTTATAAGACATGGTGATAAAGTTGAATATATTAAAAATAGTAATGATCATGATTTTAAAAAAGCACTTGATAAATTAATTGATAAAAAATTAAATTCAATTGCTATAATTGTTAAATCAAATGATGAAGGTATTGAATTATATAATAAATTATCAAGTAAATATGAAATAAATCTAATTAATGAAGATAATTTAGATTTTATAAATGGTATATGTATAATTACAAGTTCATTAAGTAAAGGACTAGAATTTGATGGTGTAATAATTAGTAATGCATCTGAATCAAATTATAATTCTAATAATATACTTGATAGCAAACTTCTATATGTTTCAATGACTAGAGCAATACATAATTTAATCATTTTATATAATGATGAATTAAACAAGTTTTTAGTATAAAGTTGTGAGGCTAAGTTTTAAGAATGAAACTTGGTCTTTTATGTTTAATAAAAATATATATTGTTTTTTAAAAATGATAGTGATATAATACAATCGTTTATGGAGGTATATTATGGAATATAGAGATTTATATGATTTAAATAGAAATCTTACAGGCGAAAAAATATTAAAAGGAGAAGAAATACCTGATAACAGAGCTATATTAATGGTTGTTATTTTTATTGAAAACAGTAAAGGACAATTTTTAATGCAAAAAAGATCTGCTTTAAAAGGCGGATTATGGGCTACAACTGGTGGACATCCTAAAACTGGTGAAACTTCACTGGAAGGAGTTTTAACTGAATGTAGTGAAGAATTAGGTATTGAAATCACTAACCCTACTTTATTTAAACAAGCAGCTGGTAAAAAAGCTTTCTGTGATTTATATTACTTAAAACAAGATATAGACACAAGCGATATTATACTCCAAGAAGAAGAAGTAGATGAAGTTAAATGGCTTTCTATTGAAGAAATTGAATTACTAAATAATACTGGTCAATTTAATAAAGGACATTATATGATGTTCAAAGATTGTCTTGAATTCTTAAATAAAAAAAATTAGTTTCACCAACTAATTTTTTTATTTAACTAATTTTTTTTCATTATCTAATGTATTACTAATAAATTCAACATTATTATTAATTGCATTAGTTAATATATATTCAAACTTGCTGTTTGGAATATTTATGACAATTTCTTCTTTTTGAATTAAATCTATATAATATTTTAAGTAATTTTTTATTTCATTGTCTTGTATTTGCTCAATTAATTTGTTTTTAGGAGTAAAATAATTATCACTATTTTTTTCGGTAAGTACTGTTGTACTATAATTATACATAAGTTCCATAAACATCGTTTTATCTATTTTGGCTAGGTTATATAAATTATCAATTAATTTTGTATCATTAAAGAGACAAATATTAGAGTTGTCGTATACTGGTGCAAAATCTAATGATTTATTTTTATGATTATAAATTATTCCCCAATTATTAGAATTTCTATCACTTTGTAATAAAATCATATCTACTGCGAATATTTTCTTTAGATTTGATAATATTAAAGACATATCAATTCCAGTAATTTTAGATATGGTATTTAATATAATTTTTAAATCTTCAATATTATTGTATCTAGTAATTGTTGGCATATCATATCTAATTGGAACATTAATATTAAAAAATCCTGTTTCAATATAATTTAAATATGCATTAATAATATGAGTACCATCAATAAATATTTCATTTTCTTTAAGAAAATTTTTTGTTAAAACTCCCATTTTGTTGTTATATTTTGCTAAATAGTATTCAGCTACTTTAATATCTAATTTCTTAAATAATTCATAACAATACTTTTCAGCAAAACATTCAAATGAATTTTCAGTTTGTTCTTTAAACATCAATCCATTATCACACATAAAGAACTTATTTCTTTTCCCATTTTTGTATGTTTTATCTAGATATTCATATTTACTTTTATCATATATAATGTTATCTAAATTAATTATTTCATTATTTTTATCATAAAACTTTAATATAAAATCTATAACTAAATCTTTTGTAGCTTTATACTCTTCTTCATCATCTGTCATATGAAATACATTATCAAAAGCATAACCATCAATAATGTTTTTATACTTATTTCTAATAAATGATTTTAATTTTTCTACATTTTCATATATATATATACCTTTTCTTTCAACAAATATTTTCTTTTCGTTATCTATATCTAAAAAAATAATTGTAATATTTTTATTATCATATTTTTCCATATTTTCTATTTTATAATTAACTTTCCAAATATCTTTACCGGTATAAGGATAGATTTTTCTAATAAAATTTGGAAAATCTTCTTTAAAGTCAACTGAAATTATATCTTCTATAATTGCATATTTTTCAATGTCGTTTAAAGCTTCATTAACATGTTCATTCATGGAATTCCATATAACGCTTATTGCTTTCATTATAAAATAAACACCTTACTTTTATCAGAAGATTCATCGAATTTATTGATATTATTTAGAATTAAATCATAATTATATATTTTTTCAGTGTTTATAACTAAATCAATTTTACTTTGATCTACTTCTACAAAGTTATTATCTACATTTATAAACATATTAATATCATCAGTTTTCTCCCTTTTGCTAGCTCTTTCAATTCTTTCTTTTTTAGATGCAATTGTTAGTATCTTATAATCTAATGATAACAAATCAAAAATTTCATGTAACAAAAACCAGTCAATTATAATATTTTTATCACTATTTTGAGATATAAATAAATTAACTTGTGCTGCTACTTCATTTAAAAAGAATTTATGAATTTGTTTACCTTTTTCACTTTTATCAAAATATGATAAAATTACATCATTTAATGTATATTCTTTGTCAGTAAAAAATCTATTAACATCATCAACTAATTTATTAGATGTAAAAATTTTAGTTTCAATTAAGGTATCAACATCAAGATGAATAAAACTGTTGTTTTTTGAAATAATATTTTCTGAAAGTGTACTTTTTCCAGAACCTCCTCTTCCAGTAATACCAATTAACATAATGTCTTACCTCTTTCTGAAGTTTTTTCACTTATTTCATCGATTAAATTATTCATATTAACTGATGATTCCATACATAAAAAATGATTTTTTATTTCATGAGCACATTTCGCTTTTTGAACTAATATTTCTTTTTCGTTTAATAATAAATCGGTGCAATTTTCAGAATTAATATAATTATTGTATAAAATTAAGGTATGTAACAAAAAGGCACTATAATAATTGTTTGCGTCTTTTATTAAATTTGGATAATGTTTTGATACATCATTTAATACAGTATCTATATGATCAATAATATTCATATTTGCTCTTGAAAATTGTTTTTTTGTTAATGAGTTTTCAGTATCTAAATGATAAAAATAACTAGCATTTCCATTTTCGGAATAAAATTTACATTTTTTTAATACTTCCCAAGTAAAAATAAAATCTTCATTAATATTGGCTTTTTCAAATCTAATATCTCCTATTATTTTTCTTGAGTATAATTTTCCCCATACTGCACTACCAACATGAAAGTTGAGATATTTTTCCATATATTGTTCTTGTCCATAAATTGGAAATTTTTCTTTTTCAGCTACCATTGGACAAAAACTATTTTTTCCATCTACACACACAATGTTACATGTTACATAGTCACATTTTTTTTCTTTAATAGTTCTATATAATTCTTCTATATAATTTTCATTTATCATATCATCAGCATCTATAAAACTAATATAATCACCAGTAGAAATATCTATAGCTTTATTTCTAGAATCACCTACACCTGAATTTGGTTTATTTATAATTATAATTCTTGGATCAATACTTTTATAATATTCACAAATTTTTAAACTTGCATCAATTGAACCATCATTAACTAAAATGATTTCTAGATTTTTATATGTTTGTTTCAAAATACTTTCGATTGACTTATTTAAAGTTTTTTCTGCATTGTAAATAGGCATAATAATAGATATTCTTTCTTCCATTCTTTTTCCCCCTTATCAAAATATCTTGTTATAAAAAATTAACAGTTTTTCACAACATAAGCAACTATTATAACTAAAAAATTCTTATTGTCAAATTTACAAAAAAAACCAGCAAAAGATTAATTCCCTTGCTGGTTTAATATTAATTATTTAGTTTATTTTGCTTTAATAGATTTAATAATTTAAAATTTTAACTATAAGTACCTGAATAGTTATTAATACCATTATTCTTAGTTAATCTTTTTCTATTGCTAAAAGAAGCATCTATTTTAATCAGTTTTAATACATCCACTAATGAAACAACTGGTGG
>SAMEA3663006__coassemble_300_pt1 | contig 25941 bp, 23 predicted proteins | sample SAMEA3663006__metabat2_low_PE_028 | metagenome-assembled genome bin SAMEA3663006 (sample SAMEA3663006) | pig gut metagenome | biome: pig gut; feature: pig-associated habitat; material: faeces | place: France | collected 2012
CCATCAATCACACCTATTAAAAATACTACTCCTGCAATAATTATTAATATAGTGCCAGCCCCGCCTCCGACTACTTGTTTTAATTCATTTTTATTAAGTTCTTTCATTAAACAGATCCTTTCTTACATAATTAATTAAATATTTCATAATCGTTGTTTCTTCCTCTATTTTTATTTTTATTCTTTCATTATCTTCAAATCCGTTATTAAAAATTGTCACGTAATATTTATTTTTGCTACTAGTATGTTTTCTAATTTTATCATTATAATTAATATCATTTACATAAATGTTTCTAAATTCATTATCAAGTATTAGATATATGTCTTCATCTTTTATTGTTTCATGAAGGAAAACGTTAGATACATAAATTTTAAATTTTACTATAACTAGAAATATTATTACAAAAATAATTGTTGATATTAGATGAAAACATTTAAGATTAATAGATTTATTTACTGCTTCTTTTGTATTATTAAAAATATCATAGTTAATCATTTCTTTTAACACACTCTTTTACTTTTCCATTTTCTAGTTTTATTAATTTATCATATAAATCCATATTTTCAAGTCTGTGGGATACTATAATTATTGTTTTGTCATGGAATTTATTAAATAAATTTTTTAAAATTTTTCTTTCTAATTCTACATCAATTTGATTTAAACCTTCATCAATTAATAATAAATCAAATTCATTAATAATTGATCTAGCAAGTATAATTCTCTGTTTTTGTCCACCAGAGATATTAAATCCATTTTCTTCTATAATTTGATTATATCCTAGATTGGAATTTATTATTTCATCTACATAACACATTTTAACTATTTCTGAAAAATTAGAATCGTTATTACCTAATACTATATTATTATAAATTGTATCTGTGAAAAGAGTTTCGTTTTGCGATATATATACATTTTTTAAATTAATGGATTTGATATTTATTCCATTTATTTTTATTTCACCTTGATAGTCATTATAATAATTCATTAGTATTTTTAAAAGGGTTGATTTACCACTTCCAGATTTACCAGTTATTATTACTTTTTCACCTTTACTAATATGTAAGTTTATTTTGTTTAATATTGTTTTTTCATTTTGCTTAAAACTTAGACTCTTTATAAGAATATCACCATAAACAATGTTTATTTTTTTAACATTTTCTTCTTTTTTTAACATCTCATTTACCCTTTTTACTATTCTTTTTGATTCAATTATTGAGTTATCCAAGCTTAATAAATTTCTTATAGGGGCTAGAAAAAATACTAAGATTGAGTTGTATGTCATTAATGTACCAATTGTTATTGTTTCACTTCTTACATATATTACACCTGTAAATATAATTATCATTTCTATTAGTTGATTTACTATTTCTTTTAAGTTCTCTTTTATATTTAATATACTATCAATTCTAATAACATTTTTAAGATATTTAATATATTTGTTTTCGAATTTTAGCTTTATATAATCATATAAATTCAAACCTTTTATTGTTTCAAAACCATTGATACTTTCTATTAATACAGTATTCATTTCAGCTTTTTTTATTTGTGCTTCTAAAATAGTGTCATTTAAAATTCTGTTATATGCTATTACTATAACTGTATATAATAATACTGCTATTAATGATATCATTGTTAATTTACTATTTAAAAAATACATAATTATTAGTGATGTAATACATAATGGTAAATCTAAGAATAATGTTAATAAAACTTTACTTATAGTTTCTCTTATTTTGCTAAGTTCAGTATAACGTGTAATAATTTCACCGGTAGTTTTATTTCGGTAATAACCATACGGAAGTGATAGAATTTTTGAAAAAATATCTAAACTTAAATCTATGTCTATGTTTTTGTTTAAATCAATTAATATTTTAGTCCGAATAAGGTTTGTAAATATTTTATATAAATTGATAATTATGAATAGGATAAAAACTGTAAAAATTAAGTGAAAATTTGATAAATAATTGTCAAAAACATATTTCATATAGAAAGAAGCAACAATAGATAGAATCATATATATAAAACTGATATAACATAATTGAAATATTGTTTTTTTGTTTTTAAGGATTATATTTTTGTAATTTAAATGTTTTTCATAATTTCTATGTTCTATTGGCTTTACTGGATACAAGTTAATTATTACATTAGTCCAAATTGATTCAAATTCTTTAAAGCTTATTGTTTTTATTTTCGATTGGGGATCAGCAATTATGACTGATTTTTTAAATGAATCAATTTTGTATACTACTATATAATGATTATAATTATTTATTACAACATGAGCTATTACTGGAAGTGTAACTGATTTATTTAATTCTAAAAGATTTAGTCTAATTCCTGTTGCTTTAAAACCGATTCTATTTGATACTTCAATTATTTTAAATGCACTAACTCCTTCTTTTGTAGTTTCTAGCATTTCATTTAAGTCGTTAATACTTATATACCCATTGTAATATTTTATGATCATTTGCATACATGCTGCTGCGCAATCTTTAAGTCCTTCTTGTTTTGTAAAGGGATATTTATTTCTCACTCTCTCACCTCCTCACTTATATCTTACGATGTGAAGCATACTATTTCCTTTTAATTATGAAAAAAAAAAGAACTTTTTTGTTCTTTTCTTACATATCTTCTAATTTATCGTCCATTTTTTTAAGCATATCTATTTTATTTTCTAACATATCTTCCATTACATCTTTCATTTTACATCCGTATTTTTGATATGCTAGTGTGCCTACTACACCTAAAGAAACAAACATTGCATCTTTTAATGCTCTCATATAATCACCTCTATGTTAGATATTATTAACAATATTTAAGTAATTATACATTTTATGAGAATAATTTAATTATTATTTATGATTTCATTTATTTTTTCAACCAAAGACGTATTTCTTATATATTCATTGTTATTATCTACACAACTTATAAATGCAGGTGGCTCACCAATTACAATCAGTTTCCTTTTAGCTCGTGTTACGGCAGTATATAATAGTTTTCTATATAACATTCTTTTATATGATGAACATATTGGAAGTATTACTAATTCAAATTCACTACCTTGCGATTTATGAATACTTATAATATATGCATGTTTAAACTTATTAAAGTCTGTTTGTGTAAATGTTACTTCATTATCATCATAATTAATTACAATTTCATTTTTTCCACTTTCAGATTTATTCGAATCAATTATTTTTTGTATGATTCCAATATCACCATTAAATATATTATCATCAGGTTGATTTACAAGTTGTAAAACTTTATCTCCAACTCTATATGTAACATCTCCATATTTGATTTCTTTTTTTAGTTTTGAAGGTGGATTAAAAACAGATTGTAATTCTATATTTAAATTATCTATTCCATTTTCACCTCTATACATTGGTGCCATAATCTGTAATCTTTTATAATCATATCCTTTATTTTTAACTTGAACACATAATTTTTTAAGATTTTCTTTGATGCTTATTCCATTACAAGGTAAAAATTGAAAATCACTTTTTGCATCCATAAAATTTTCTGATAAGCAATTATCTTTTATTTCTAATGCTAGTTTATTTATATAGGAATCTTCATCCTGTCTATATAAGTGATTTAAAAATACTGTGTCTATTATATTACTATTTATTAAATCTTTTAAAACTTGACCTGGACCTACACTTGGAAGTTGATGATAATCCCCTACAAATATAAACTGAATATCATCTTCTATTCCTCTAAATAAACTTTCTAAAAGTTTTATATCTATCATACTAGCTTCATCAACAATAAATAATTTTGATTGATCTTTATTTTCTTCATCTACAGCAAATTTATTTGTTTCTTTATTCCACTTTAAAAATCTATGTATTGTTGAAGCTGGAAGACCTGTTGATTCGCTCATACGTTTTGATGCTCTTCCTGTAGGTGCTAAAAGTTTTATGGTCTCAGTTACTTTCCCATAATTCATGTTATGTAATTGCGAATACATTTCAACTATTGCTTTTATAATAGTAGTCTTTCCTGTTCCTGGTCCTCCAGTAATAATTAAAATATGGTTTTCTAATGATTTTTGAATTGCTTCTAATTGTTGTTTATTATATTTAATTCCAGAAATTTTTTGTAAATGTTCTAAATAGTTATCCATTTTCGGATATTTAATTCTATCTAAAGATGCTAAATTAATTATTTTTTTAGCAACATAATTTTCAGCAACAAATATATCACTTAAATAATAAACATTATTGTATTTTATTATTTTTCCTTCTTTTTCTAAATCATACATATATTGATCAAAATAATCACTATTTAAACTCGTTTTTAAAAATTTTTCTGTTTCTTTAATAATATTTATTAACTCTAAATATGTATCACCATTATTATATGTAAGTTTGTTCATAATATATATAATAACAGCTTTAATTCTGTATTCATCCATAGGATTAATACCATATTTAAGAGCTACTTCATCAACCTTACTAAATGATAATTCATCTATATCATCAATTAATTTATATATATTTTCTTCTATAACATTTTCAGTTTTAGATTTATATTTATTATAAATTAGCATACAATCTTTTATTGCAAAACCTAATTCTGATAAATAGACAATTATATTATGACTTTCTTCATATTTAATTAAATTATCATATATTTTAGCAGCTTTTTTACTTGTCAGTTTAGGTACATTTAATAATACAGTATAATCACTCATAATAAGTTCTAAGGCATTAATACCTAGTGTTTCAACAATTGATGTGGCGATCTTCTGTCCAACACCTGGAAATAAATCACTTGACAAAAATTCAATTACCCCGTCTTTATCTTCTGGTTTAATTCTTTCACATTTTGAAACTTCATATTGAAAACCAAATCTAGGATGTTTTACTGGATTACCATAAAATAAATATGTTTCATCAAAATTTAATTTAGGTAGGTTCCCTGTGAATGTAACTGTTTTATTGACATAATCTTTCATTGATTCATCATTAGTATCTTTTATTCTAAAAAGACCTATAATAAATCCTTTATCGGTTGAAAATATTTCTCTTTTGTATACTCCTTTAATATATTTATCCATTACATTCACCTACTTTTTACTAATCCATACAATATGGATATTCTATACTCTTAATTGTTGTTTTTATTGTTTCATGACCATTAGATTTAATTTTTGATTTTATTTGTAAATAATTTCCTGTATGTCCTATAATATATCCATCTTTTGATACTTCAGGAATAAATTCTACTTCACAACCAACAAATTTATTCATATAATCTAATTCTAATTCTTTTGAAATATCCATAAGAATATGAACTCTTTCTTTTTTAGTTTTTTCATCAATTTGGTTTTCCATAGTTTCTGCAACAGTTCCCTTTCTTACAGAAAATGGAAAAACATGTAATTTAGTAAATTTAATTTCTTTTATAGTATTAACAGTTGTATTAAAATCATCTTCTGTTTCATTAGGAAAACCTACAATTACATCAGTAGTTATAGAAATATTTGGTCTAATACTTCTAATCTTTTTAATTTTATCTTTAAAATATGCAACATCATATTTTCTATTCATTTCTTTTAATGTTTTATCGCATCCTGATTGTAATGGAATATGCATATGATCTACTATTATTTTATTATTTTTTAATGTTTCTAAAAACTTATCGTCTAATTCGGTAATTTCTATCGAAGATATTCTTAATCTTTCAAGACCTTTTATTTTACATATTTCATTTAATAAATCTGAAAAGTCATATTCTTTAATATCAGCCCCATAATGTCCTGTATGAATTCCTGTAAGTACTATTTCTCTATGTCCGTTATTTACTAATGTATTTACTTCATCTAATACCTCTTCCATAAGTTTGCTTCTTACTTTTCCTCTCGAATAAGGTATTATACAATATGAACAAAAATTTTCACATCCATCTTCAATTTTTACAAAAGCTCTTGTTTTATTAAAATTATTTAATTTCATACATTCAAATTTTTCATCATTTAGTTCTCTAACATCAATAATTTGTTTTTTTTCTTTTTTATATTGGTTTATATAATCCATAATTTTACTTTTATTATAATTTCCAAGTACTATGGAAACTCCTTCCATATCTTTTAATCTATCAGGATTAATTTGTGAAAAACAACCACATACTATAACAATAGCATTTGGATTATTTTTTATTGTATGTTTAATTACTTTTAAGGATTTAGAATCACTTGTGTTTGTAACTGTACATGTATTTATAACAGCAATATCAACATTACTATTTGATTCTTCATATCCTTCATTTAAAAAGATGTCTCTTATAACATTGCTTTCATAAGTATTAACTTTACATCCTAATGTATTTATTAAAAATTTCATATTAACATCCCTTTCAAAAATAAACCTTAAAGGTTTATAGATTATTTCTAAATTCCTTTAAGGTGTTTAAAAATGCATCAGTTTCATCTAAGTCATGAAGTTTTTCTCTTTGACGCTTAACTTCTTTTTTAGGTTTTTCAATATTTCTATATTCTCCAGTAAATTCTTGTCTTCCAAAAACAGGAGATATAAATTCATTATTTTTTTGTTTATCAACATTTTCTTTTTTTCTTTTTTCGAAAATGTATGAATCTTTTATACTTTCACGATAGTTATTATATAAATCATCTTCAGTTCTAACTTTATTAGCATTTTCATTTTTGTCAAGTATATCAAAAAAATCATCATTTGAATAAGATGGAATACTTTCAATATCCTCATATATTGGTTTTTGTTCTTCCATTTTTTTCATAGCATCTTTCATTAGTTTTGCTTTAACTTCTTCTTCTTTTTGTTGCATTTTTTTTCTTAGTTCTTGGTAACTAATTACAGCCTCTTCTTCTTGTTCTTCCTCATATTGATCAATTGTCGCATATTTTTCTTTCTCTAAATCTACTTGCATAGCTTTTAATATTTCATCAATATTTGTTTTATTTTTTTCATCTTGATTTTTTTCAATATTGTTATTATTAATATATATTACTTGTTCTTCCATTGTATCAGGGTCACTTTCTATATCTTCTATTTTAGTTTCGTTTAATTCTACAGGTTCTACCTCTTCTAATTCAATTTGTTTTTCTTCTTCTTTTTCATCATTTTTTTCTAAATTAGCAACTGGAACTAAACTAAAATCATTTGTAATTTCTTCTTTTGTTTTAAAAACTTCTTCATTATCAATATTGACTTTTTCTTGTTTATTTTCTAATTGCGGAATATTTTCACAAGCTAGCTTCATTCCAATTTCTGGTTTTTTCTCTTCTAATGGTGGAATGTTTTCACATGCTAACTTCATTCCAACTTCAGCTTTTTTTATTTTTTTTGGTTCTTCTTGTTCTTCGTTTTCTAAAACTTTATCAAGTACAGTTGTTTTTTTACTTTTCTTAATAAAGACAACTAAAACAATTCCTGCAATAAAAATTATTAAAGCAAGAATAAATAGGATTATATAATCTGTCTTGGATAAATTTTCCAACATTATTATCACTCCATATATTCATAATTTAGGATACTTAAAACACACATAGGTACTGTTTCAACCCTCATGATTTTACTTCCTAAAGATACTCTTTTAAATCCGTAATTTTCTAATTTTTCTTCTTCTTTAGGAGATATTCCTCCCTCTGGTCCAATTACTATATTTATTTTATCATAATTTCTATTGTCGGTCAAAAATTTTTTAAATGTGTAATTCTTTTCACTGGTACTACAAATCATTTTAATTCCGTCTATTTCTTTTAAATCACTTAATTTTTTAACTTTAGTTATACATGGAATATCTGTTCTTTTTGATTGTTCACTAGCTTCTTTCATTATTTTAGTCCATCTTTCAATTTTCTTTTCCATTTTAGATTCATCTAATTTAATAATACTTCTTTCCATATTAACAGGTATTATTTCATCTACTCCAAGTTCTGTTGCTTTTTGTAGTATTAGATCCATTTTTTGTTCTTTTAATAATGGAATAATTAAAACCCTTTTGATATCATTTGATTTATTATTTTCTAAGATATCTTCTAATACTGCTTCATAATTTTCATTTAACTCACATAAATATGTTGAGTAATTGTAAACAACTTCAATTTTATCATTTGGTTTCATTCTCATCACTTTAATTATATGATACATATCATCATTATTTATCGTAAAAATGTTATTTTTTAATTCATTTGAAAAATATCTTTGCACTTAAATCACCATTAATATTTTAACAAAAAAAAGAGACTAAGTCTATTAATCTCTATAGTTTTTTAGAATACTCTCTACATTGTCTATCTTAAGTTTATTTGAATCAATTAAATCATCAACTAAATCTACATCAACTAACTTATATTTAAGTAGTAAATCTAAAGATTCTAAATTTAATTTTTCTTTATCTTCTTCAAATTTATATTTATCTTTTAGTTCAACAAAATCATTACCTAAATCCACAAATTTTTGAGTAAAAATATTTAGAATTGGAGTATTATTTAATATTTTATCTTTAAATGTAGAATTAATTAATACATTAACTTGAAATACAGGTAATGATAGAATATAAAGTACTACGAATGTAACAATATAATTTTCAATAAGTCCTAATACGAATCCAATAAGCTTAGATGGTAATGTAAATATTAATGTTAATTTAATAATCTTTTCTAATATGTTACTTGCAAATATTACAATTTGTAGTATCCCCGTTAGTATTGATAAAATTATTAGAAATGAAATAATTTCATATACTAAAATATTTAATACTGTTACTCCTGCAAATAATCCTTTAAATGAGAAAAAAGGAAAAAATTTACATAAAATTTTTGCAAGTGGAGATTTAAATAAAAAAGATATTATTACAATAATTGCAAAACCGAATAAACTAACTAATTCCCTAATAGCACCTCTTTTAAAACCAATTACTCCACCAAGTAATATGAAAATGATTATTATTATATCAACAATATTCATTGAATCACCTTCCCTATTTAAATTATATTATATTTGTGTATAAAAATAAAGTCTTTTATGATAAAATATATTTGGAGGTGCTATATGACTATAACATTAAAAGTATGTGAAAAAACTAAGAATGAAATGCAAGAATTCTTTGAAGATTTTAAACGTCCTAAAACTCCACCATATGCTGTTTTTCAAGCAGATGATGCTGATACAGTAGTTACATTATATGAATCGGGAAAAGCTGTTTTTCAAGGAAGAGATGCTGATTTAAGTGCTAAATTATGGATGGAAATGGAAAGAAGAAATAATCCTACAAAAAAATTAGAAGTCACTAATAGTGAAGATAAAAAAGATGATAAAAAGAAAAAAGAAAATAATGATCCATCAGTTTATAATTTTACTACAATCGGTTCTGATGAAGTTGGTACAGGTGATTATTTTGGCCCAATTGTTGTAACAGCAGCTTATGTTAAAAAAGAAGATATTCCTTTTTTAGAAGAACTTGGAATAAAAGATTCAAAAAAAATGACAGACGAAAAAATATTAGAAGTAGTACCAAAATTTTATAAAAAAATAGATCATTCTACTTTAGTATTATCTAATAGCGAATATAATAAAAGATTTAAAGATGGTTATAATATGAATAAACTTAAAGCTATACTACATAATAAAGTTCTTATGAATTTAAAGCTTAAAGGTTATAATTATGATTATATTGTTGTAGATCAATTTGCAGAAAAGTATGTCTATTATAATTATTTAAAAGCAACATCTAATGTTGTTAGAGACGTTACCTTTATGACAAAAGCTGAAGATAAATGTTTAAGTGTTGCTTGTGCATCATTAATTAGCAGATACATTTTTATTAAAGAATTTGCAAAAATTTGTGAAAATGTAAACACTTTAATTCCTAAAGGTGCTGGAACTGCCGTTGATGATGTGGCTGTTAAAATTGTTAAAAAATATGGTTTTGAAAAATTAAACGATATTGCTAAAGTTAATTTTAAAAATACTGAAAAGATTAAAGAATTGCTTGATAAAGAGTAATTTCTTTTTTTTTCAATTATATGTTATAATATCGTGCATATGAGGTGATTTTTATGCGTGAAAATATTAATATAAGTAATGATATTAAATTTGGATGTGAAATAGAGTTTAATTCTCCATATAACATTAAAGAAATAAATAATCAAAAAAATAAAATGAACAGTGAATTTAAAATAGAATATGATAGTTGTATTTCCAATATAAAAGAAGCAATTAGTCCTATATTAACAGTTGAAAAAATTAATGAATTAAAACAATGTTTAGAATTAATTAATATGTATAAAGGTTATATAAAAGGAAATGAAGGAGCACATATTCATTTTGACAATTCAATTGTATCTAAAGAAAATTTTTCAACAATGCTTAAAATGTGGTATTTATCTGAACCAATAATATATGAATTTTCAAAATGTGATTGTGATAAACTAAGAAAAGATTATCACACTTATGCTCATGAACTAGGAAATACTCTTAAATCACTTATAAAATGTTATGATAATAGAGCAATTGGTATAGGATATTTTAGAACGTTTCATAAAAATAATGGACTAAATCTATACAATTATGTTACGAACAATTGCATCAAAAATACCCTTGAAGTAAGAACTCCTAATGGAACATTAAATTATGAAATATGGTTAAATAATATTGAATTTTTTGCATCCCTATTTATGTATTGTAATAATATTGAAAATAAAGAATTAATTGAATACTTATTCAAAAAAGATGAATTTTTAAATTCAGATGAATTATCTAATATGATTTTTAATAATGATGAAAGTAAGTATTATTTTAATAAACAATTGAATGGAGAATATGGTAAAGAAAAGAAAATGAATCTATATTAAGATTTGAAATTTTCTTTTTTTGTGTCTATATATACACTATTATTTTTATATGGGGGTACTTAAAATGAACAATAATAAATTTGAGATAAATGATAATGTCAGAGTATGATAAAAAGAGAGTATATACTCTCTTTTACTTTACATCTAAATTTAATTTTTTTAACATCATTTCAGGTTTTCCTGTTTTTAATACATCACTCATTTGAATATTTAATGTTCCTGCAAATTCTTTCATTTCTTTTTTAAGTGCTAAGATATCTCTATCATCATTTATTATTTTTTCTATTTCAATAAAGTTTCCAAGCGCTTCTACATTTTCGATAAATATTTCATAGTTTCCATTTGTAAAATGATTTCTTATTTTTCTTATAGTCATCATTTCTTTTAAATTTGCTTGATTAAATTGTGATAAAGCAGCTTGTACATTTGGAACTTCAGTTTCAAAATGTTGTGCATATAACCAATTTCCTTCTTCGTCGTATTTATCTATTGTATATGATACATATATTTTTTGATTCTTAATTCTAAGTCTTAAACATTCCCCTAATTCTTTATCTTTAGTTGGCATAGAACTAAATTTATTAGGATCATAAAAATATGTATCCATAATTTTTTCTTCACCAACAAAATTAAAATTAGCTAATTTTTGTTTTGCTGTATCTAAATTTTCTAAAAGTTGCATTGTAATTTCTATTTCCTTCATATACATCACCATAATTATTATATCAAAAAAAAGATAGTATTTAAACTATCTTTTATTAGTTCATTAATTCTTGTTCAAGAGCTTCTAAAGGTTCTTCATTCATGATATCTAATTCTACTTCATAATCTGCTTTTTTATATTTTTTATAACCAGTACCAGCAGGAATTAATTTACCGATGATAACATTTTCTTTTAATCCTTCTAAGTGGTCAACTTTTCCATGAATTGCAGCATCAGTTAAGATACGTGTAGTTTCTTGGAATGAAGCAGCTGATAAGAATGAATCAGTTTCAAGTGAAGCTTTAGTAATACCTAATAATACTGGACGACCAGTAGCTGGACGTTTACCATTAATAATTAGTTCTTTATTTAAATCACCAAATTTATTAATGTTAACCATTGTACCAGGTAAGTATAATGAATCTCCTGAATTAACAATTTTAATTTTAGAAATCATACGTTTAGCAATAATTTCAACGTGTTTATCTGAAACGTCAACACCTTGTGAACGGTATACTTTTTGAATTTCAAATACAATATATTCTTGAACAGTTAATGGGTCTGTAACAGCAAGTAATTCTTTAGGGTTGATAGCTCCAACAGTAAGTCTTTGACCTGCATGTACTTCTTCATTAAGTTCAACATGTAATTTAGCTCCAAAGTTAGAAATATGTTCACGAGTTTCTGTATCATTTTTAATAAAGATACTATATTGACCATTATGATCTTCAATTTTACTAACAATACCATTAATTTCTGAAATTGTAGCTTTACCTTTAGGATTACGTGCTTCAAATAATTCTTGAACACGAGGTAACCCTTGAGTAATATCGTCTCCGGCAACACCACCAGTATTGAATGTTCTCATGGTTAATTGTGTACCAGGTTCACCAATTGATTGAGCAGCCATAATACCAACAGCTTCACCAGTTTCAACAATTGATCCAGTAGCAAGGTTACGTCCATAACATTTTTGACATACACCATGTTCTGTACGACAAGTTAATACTGTTCTTAAAGGAACACTAGTTACACCAGCCTTAATAATTTTATCAGCTAGGTTTTCAGTAATATAAGTATCTTTTTCAACAATAACTTCTTTAGTTTCAGGATTTAATACAGCTTTTCCAGTAAATCTTCCTAAGATACGATCATATAATGTTTCAACAATTGTACCGTCATCTTTAACAAATGCTTCAACATTTACAAAGTTTTGAGTTCCACAATCATCTTCTTTAACAATTATATCTTGAGATACATCAACTAAACGACGAGTTAAGTAACCTGCATCGGCAGTTTTTAAGGCTGTATCTACGGCACCTTTACGAGTACCATGTGTAGAAATAAAGAATTCTGAAATTGTAATACCATCTGAGAATGATGATATAACTGGGATTTCTACATAATCACCTGATGGAGTGTTAAACAATCCACGCATACCAACTAATTGAGTATAAGAACCTAAATCACCACGTGCTTTAGAATTAGTCATTATGCTTATTGATGAATCTTTATCATTTTTTAATCTTTCAGAAAGTTCTGCAGATACTTCTGCTTTTGCTTTCATCCATATATCTACAACTTTTTCATATCTTTCACGATCTGTAATTAAACCACGTTTATATTGTTTATTTACTTTATCAACATTTGCTTGAGCAGTAGCAACGATTTCTGGTTTCTTTTCTGAACTTTTGATATCGGCAATTGAAATTGAAATACCAGATAAAGTAGAATATTTGAAACCTAAATCTTTTAACTTATCAAGCATAATTGATGTTTCAGTAGTATGATATCTTTTATATATTTGAGCTATAAGTTTATTTAATACACCTTTAGGGAATGGATCTACTAAAGGCATTTCTTTAATAGCTTCTCTAATATTAGTTCCCATTGGTAAAAAATATTTTTTAGGAGTTACTCTTTCAATATTTTCAGCACTTCCATCATTAATGTATTGGAATGTATCTGGGAATATTTCGTTGAATTTTAATTTTCCAACTGTAGTAACTAAATATTTATCTAAATATTCATCTGGGAATAATTTATATTTAAAGTTTTTAGCAGGAATTGCTATACGTGAATGTAAAGTAACTTCTCTTCTTTCATAAGCCATTAATGCTTCATTAGGATTTTTGAATACTCTACCTTCTCCAGGTTCCCCTGCTTTTTCCATAGTTATGTAATAGTTTCCAAGAACCATATCTTGTCCTGGTGTAACAACTGGATCTCCATTTTTAGGAGAAAGAATGTTATTAGCACCTAACATTAATAATCTAGCTTCAGCTTGTGCTTCTTCACTAATTGGAACGTGAACAGCCATTTGGTCTCCATCGAAGTCCGCATTGAATGCTCCACAAACAAGTGGATGAAGACGAATACTTCTACCATCAATTAATTTTGGTTCGAATGCTTGAATACCAAGTCTATGTAGAGTTGGAGCACGGTTAAGCATAACTGGGTGTTCTTTAATTTTTTCTTCTACAATATCCCAAACACGTGGGTCTTGATTTTCAATCATTTTCTTAGCAGCTTTAATATTGCTTGCTATTTCTTTTGAAACTAATCCATTAATAACATGTGGTTTGAATAATTCTAAAGCCATTTCTTTAGGAATACCACATTCATACATTTTTAATGTAGGTCCTACTACGATAACAGAACGACCAGAATAGTCAACACGTTTACCTAGTAAGTTTTGACGGAAACGTCCTTGTTTACCTTTAAGCATACTTGATAAAGATTTTAAAGGTCTATTTCCTGCACCTGTTATGTTACGTCCACGTCTACCATTATCAAATAATGCATCAACTGCTTCTTGTAACATACGTTTTTCATTTTGAATAATGATTGATGGTGCACCTAAATCCATTAATTTCTTTAAACGATTATTACGATTAATAACACGTCTATATAAATCATTTAAATCTGAAGTAGCAAATCTACCACCATCAAGTTGAATCATAGGACGTAATTCAGGTGGAATTACAGGAAGTGCTGTAATAATCATCCATTCTGGTTTATTTCCTGATTCTAAGAATGCATTTAATACATCTAAACGTTTAATTAAACGTATTCTTTTTTGACTTGATGAATCTTTAATTTCTTCAATTTCAGCTTTGATTTTATCTACTTCTTCTTGTAAATTTACTTGTTCAAGTAATTCTTTAATTGCTTCAGCACCCATACCTACTCTGAAAGTATTACCATATTTTTCATAGTAACTTCTATATTCTTTATCAGAAATAGTTTCTTTTTTTCCAAGTGGAGTTGGTCCTGGATCAAGAACTACATATGAAACGAAGTATAAAACTTCTTCAAGTTCACGAGGGCTCATGTCAAGGACAAGACCCATTCTTGATGGGATGCCCTTAAAGAACCAAATATGAGATACAGGAGTAGCAAGTTCAATATGCCCCATACGTTCACGACGAACTTTAGCACGTGTAACTTCTACACCACATCTATCACATATAATATTTTTATATCTTAATCTTTTGTACTTACCACAAGAACATTCAAAGTCTTTAGTAGGTCCAAAGATTTTTTCACAGAATAATCCATCTCTTTCAGGTTTAAGAGTACGATAGTTAATAGTTTCAGCTTTTTTTACTTCACCATAAGACCATGATCTGATTTTTTCAGGTGAGGCAATAGCAATTTTTAATCCTTCAAAATTATTTGCATCCATTATTCCTCATCCCCCTCTTTTAAACTATCTATGTCGAATTCTAAATCATCTAATGAATCTCCAAATTCGTCTTCATCATTTTCGTCTAAATCATCAAAATCATCATCTTCTGAATCAATATTATTATCTGAAATTTCAACTGATTCTGATACTTTTTCTAATTCATCATTTGATAAATATGAATCTTTTTCACTTTCTTCAAGTTCTTTTAATTCAACATATTTACCTTCTTCATTAAGAACTGTAATATCAAGTCCTAATGCTTGGAATTCTTTAATTAATACTCTAAATGATTCTGGTACACCAGATTTTGGAATTGGATTACCTTTAACTAATGCTTCATAAACTTTAACACGTCCTACAACGTCATCTGACTTAATAGTCATCATTTCTTGAAGTACATTAGCAGCACCATAAGCATACAATGCCCAAACTTCCATTTCTCCAAATCTTTGTCCACCGAATTGAGCTTTACCACCTAATGGTTGTTGTGTAACTAAACTGTAAGGTCCAGTTGAACGAGCATGAAGCTTATCATCAACCATGTGGTGTAGTTTAATCATATACATTACACCAACTGCAACTCTATGATCAAATGGTTCACCTGTTCTACCATCATATAATACAGTTTTACCATCTTCATCAAGTCCAGCTTCTTTTAATGCATCAATTATTTCTTCACGATTAGCACCAGCGAATACTGGAGTAGCAACATAAATACCTAATTTTTTAGCAGCTGCACCTAAATGCATTTCTAGGATTTGTCCAATGTTCATACGAGATGGAACTCCTAGTGGATTAAGTAGAATATCGATTGGTTCACCATCTTCAGTATATGGCATATCTTCACTTGGTAATATTAATGAGATAACCCCTTTATTACCATGACGTCCAGCCATTTTATCCCCAACACTTATTTTACGTTTTTGAGCTATATAAACACGTACCATTTTTGAAACACCAGCAGGTAGTTCATCACTATCTTCTTTAGTGAATATCTTAACATCGTGTACAATACCTCCACCACCATGTGGAACACGAAGAGATGTATCTCTTACTTCACGAGTCTTTTCTCCAAAAATAGCATGTAATAATTTTTCTTCACTAGTAAGTTCAGCAACACCTTTTGGAGTAACTTTACCTACTAAGATATCGTCATCGTTAACTTCTGTACCAATACGAACGATACCATTTTCATCAAGATTTTTACGAGCTTCATCCCCAACATTTGGAATGTCTCTTGTAAATTCTTCAGGTCCTAATTTAGTATCACGACATTCAATTTGATAATCTTCAATATGTATTGAAGTATAAACGTCATCTCTAACTAGTCTTTCATTTAAGATAACAGCATCTTCATAGTTATATCCATTATAGTTCATAAATGCAACTCTAACGTTTCTACCAAGAGCCATTTCACCTTTATCAGTTGATGGTCCATCACCGATTACTTCTCCAGCATAAACAGAATCTCCCACTCTTACGATTGGAGTTTGATGATAACATGTACCAGCATTACTTCTTTCATAACCATTTAAGTAATATGTATCAGAACCATTTAAAGTTTTAACAACTATTTTTTTAGCATCTACATAATCAACTACACCGTCACCTTTACAGATAACAACTGCACCTGAATCTTTTGCAGATATAGCTTCTACACCTGTTCCTACTAATGGTGCTTCAGCTTTTAATAATGGAATTGCTTGACGTTGCATGTTTGAACCCATTAGTGCACGTTTACCATCATCATGTTCAAGGAATGGAATACCTTGAGTTGTAATAGATACAACTTGTTGAGCAGAAACGTCAACATAATCTATCTTATCAGCAGAAACGATAATGTTTTCACCACGGAAACGAACAGGTAATCTATCTTCTACAATTTCCTTATTTTCATTTAATTTAATAGTAGCTTGTGAAATATAATGATCTAATTCTTCATCAGCTGTCATATATACTATTTCATCTGTAAGTTTTTTGTCTACTACTTTTCTATATGGAGTCATAATGAATCCATAATCATCTATTCTTGCATAACTTGCTAATGCAGTAATTAACCCAATGTTTGGTCCTTCAGGTGATTCGATAGGACATAAACGACCATAGTGTGATGAATTAACGTCACGAACGTCCATACCAGCTCTATCTCTTGATAAACCACCAGGTCCTAAAGAAGAAAGTCTTCTCTTGTTTGCTAATTCTGCAACTGGGTTAGTTTGATCCATGAATTGTGATAACTGACTACTTCCAAAGAATTCTTTAATAGCAGCAGTAAGTGGTCTAATATTGATTAATGTTTTTGGAGTTACATCTACAGTTTCTTGAGTAGACATTCTATCTCTTATCACTCTTTCAATACGAGACATACCAATCTTGAATTGGTTTTGTAATAACTCACCAACTTGACGAACACGTCTATTTGATAAGTGGTCTATTTCATCATAATTACCTACTCCTTCAAGTAAGTTTAAATAGTATGAAACAGTTGCATAGATGTCTGAAATTGTTAAATGTCTTACATCAATAGTTTGATCATTTCCAATAACATTAATAACTTTTTCAGGATTTAGTTTTGAGTATACTTTAACAATTTGAACTTTATTATAAGAATCTAGTTCTTCATTAATTAATACTTCTTTTACCCCATATCCATTCTTTAAGATTGGTCTTAAAGTATCAAGTACTTTGTGATCAATAACAGTATTTTCTGGAACTACAACTTCACCATCAACAATAATATTTTCAGCTAATACGTTTCCAAATAAACGATCAACTACATTTAATTTTTTGTTGAATTTATAACGACCAACTTTAGCTAAATCATATCTAAATGAATCAAAGAATCTTGTGATTAATTGATTCTTAGCAGAATCTAAAGTTGAAGGTTCTCCTGGTCTTAATTTTGAATGAATATCAATTAATGCTTCATCTGTGTTTTTATTAGTATCTTTTTCGATTGTTCTTTCTAAGTAAGAATCTTCTCCAAATAAATCAAAGATATCTTCATCACTAGATAAACCTAAAGCTCTAAGTAATGTTGTTATAGGAACTTTACGAGTTCTATCGATACGAACATAGATGTTATCTCTAGCATCAGTTTCATATTCTAACCAAGTACCACGGTTAGGTATAATTTGTGAAGTAATAATAGATTTACCATTTTTCTTATCTATTTCTTTTCCAAAATATACAGATGGAGAACGAACTAATTGAGAAACAATAACACGTTCAGCACCATTTATAATAAATGTTCCTGATTCTGTCATTATTGGAAGGTCTCCCAAGTAAATTTCTTGTTCTTTTACTTCTCCAGTTTCTTGATTAAATAATCTAGCTTCTACCTTTAATGGAGAAGCGTAAGTTGCATATCTTTCTTTGCAACCTTTGATTGAATAACGTGGTTCGTCAAAAGAAAAATCTCCAAAATCTAATGATAAATTACCTGTAAAACTTTCAACTGGGAAAATATCATGAAAAACTTCAGAAATACCTTCTTGGATGAACCAGTCATAAGATTTTTTTTGAATTTCCAATAAATTGTTTAATTCAATAGCGTTTTCTGATTTTGAGTAACTACGTCTTTCACGGTGATCACCAAATTTTTTAACTGTATAAGCCACTTTTTCACCCCTATAAACTAAATTTTAACGTCTACATATACAACGCAAAAAAAGTATATGTCGCCAATATATTATTTTAACAAAGATATGTCTAATAGTCAATTATATTGGGCACAAATAATATAAAATCCTTTATTTTTACAAACTAGTTCTGCTTTGTATTGCTTATTTAAATCTTTAAGTAAAGATTTAGCACCTTGGTCCTTGTTAATAACAAGCCAAATTTGTCCACCATCCTTAAGATGGTCTTTAGCATCAAATAAAATTTGATATAAAATTTTTTTACCAACTCTAATGGGTGGATTAGTTATAATGAAATCATATTTTTTAGTAACATTTTCATAAATATTACTATTAAATACGTTAACATTAACATTGTTTTGTAAAGCATTTTTTATAGCAAGTTCTATGCTTCTATTATTTATGTCAATCATATCAACATTACAGTTGAAAATTTTTTTTAAGTAAATTCCAATAGGTCCATAACCACATCCAAAATCTAGAACATCACCATGAATATAATCAGGTAATGATTCTAAAAGAGAACGTGTACCAAAGTCTAGTCCATTTTTAGAAAATACTCCATTATCAGTAAAAAAAACGAAATCATGACCATTTATTGATACTTTTTTTTCACAGATATTATGTTTTAAATCTGTATTATCAGTAAAATAATGATTCATAATTTCGCCTCCTTTATATACGAGTTTAAGCCCATACTACATTTTTAGTACAGGCTTAAAGTTATATTATTAATTATTTTAATTCGATTGTAGCGCCAGCTTCTTCGAATTTAGCTTTTAATTCAGCAGCTTCATCAGCAGATACTTTTTCTTTAACAGTTCCACCATTATCAGCAACTTCTTTAGCTTCTTTTAAACCTAAACCAGTGATTTCTCTTACTAATTTGATAACAGCGATTTTGTTAGCACCAGCACTAGCTAATACTACATCAACTGTACTTGGTCCTTCTTCAACAGTAGCAACTGGAGCAGCAGCAACAGCTACAGCACTTGGATCAACTCCGAAAGCTTCTTTCATTGCATCTACTAAATCTTTAACTTCTAATATAGTCATTTCGCTTAAAGCGTCAATAATTTCTTTTGTACTTAATTTTGCCATTCTAATTCCTCCTAATTTAATTATTATTTTCTTTTATTAATTTTGTTCTTCTAAATTTTTTGCATGTAAATCAAGTGCGATTGCAACATTTTTAACATGTTCTAACATACCAGCAGCGAACATAGTTAATAATTCGTCTCTTGATGGTACTAATGCTAATTTATTTAACATTGCAGTATCAGCAAATTCTCCATCAACGATACCAACTTTAATTTCTAATGCTTCATGTTCTTTAGCAAATTTTGCTAATGTTTTGATTGGTGAAATAGCATCTTTACCATAAGCCATAGCTTTTGGACCATTTAATTCACCTTGCATGTCATAATTTAATGAATCTAATGCTCTTTTAGCTAAAGTGTTTTTGTAAACTTTAACATCAGAACCAGTTTCTCTTAAATTTCTTCTTAATTCTGTCATTTCTCCAACAGTAAGTCCACGATATTCGAAGAATACTACTGTAGCTGAATCTTTAACTTTTTCAGTAATTTCATCAATAACAGCTTGTTTTTGTTCTAAAATTTTTACGTTTGCCATATTACACCTCCTCATATTGTGTAATACCGTAAAGAAAAGCTCATGCGTTTATGTAAACAGCATGAGCCGAAAAAGACTATATTTAAAATATTAATCTCCCTCGGTAGGAAATATTAAGTGCAAGCACTCCTACTGTCTACGGTACCTATATTTTCTCGAACTACGTCGATTATATCATATTACCTATTATTTGTCAAAACTTTTTGAATCAATTTTTATACCAGGACCCATAGTTGATGATACAGAAATATTTTTAATGTATTCACCTTTAACTACAGATGGTTTTGATTTCATAATTAATGAAACAAAAGCTTTAATATTTTCTAATAATTGTTCTTCAGTAAATGAAACTTTACCAACAAGTACGTGAACATTACCATAACTATCTGTACGATATTCAACACGTCCACCTTTTACTTCTTTAACTGCTTTAGCAGTATCCATTGTAACTGTTCCAGTCTTAGGATTTGGCATTAAACCTTTAGGTCCTAATAATTTACCTAATTTACCTAAAACAGGCATCATATCTGGAGTTGCAATGATAACATCAAAATCGAACCAATTTTCTTGTTCTATTTTAGCAATCATATCCATATCTCCAACATAATCAGCTCCAGCTTCACGAGCAGCTTCTGCTTGAGCTCCTCTAGCTAAAACTAAAACTTTTTTAGTTTTTCCAGTTCCATTTGGTAAAACTAATGCTCCTCTTAATTGTTGATCAGCTTTTTTAGTATCTAAATTAAGACGCATAGCTAATTCAACTGAAGCATCAAATTTTGCTGGATTAGTTTCTTTAACTAATTTAACTGCTTCTTCGCTAGTGTATAATTTGTTTTTTTCAACTAATTTACTAACTTCAACATATTTTTTTCCTTTTTTCATTTTTTTACCTCCTTATGTGGTATAGCGGATAACTTTAAATATTTGTCCTTCCACATAGGTTGCCCTATGTAAATATAATTAATTATTATTTAACGATTTCAATTCCCATATTCTTTGCTGTACCTTCAACAATTTTCATTGCTTCTTCTACAGTATAGCAATTTAAATCTGGTAATTTAGTTTCTGCAATTTCTCTTAATTGAGCTTCTGTTAATTTTCCAACTACTTCTTTAGAACCTTTTGTAGATCCTTTTTTAGCACCTGAAACTTTTTTAATTAAGAATGCTGCAGGTGGAGTTTTGATTACGAAGTCAAAACTTCTATCATCATAAATTTTGATTTCTACAGGTAAAATGTCTCCCATTTTATCTCTTGTAGCATCATTATATTTTGTACAGAATTCTTGTAAGTTAATCCCTGCAGGTCCTAAAACTGTTCCAACTGGTGGAGCAGGTGTAGCTTTTCCAGCAGGTATTTGTAATTTAATTTGTTTAGTTACATTTTTTGCCACGAAAAACACCTCCTATTAATATTTTTTCGTTGTGGTTCAAATAGCTTTTGGCTTTATATTTATTTTTCCGCTTTTCAAATACAATTAGACACAATGTCTAGCACTTGCCTCCCACGTGTTTTCTATATCACAAAAAATAATATAGCGTCATAATAATAACACAAAATCATTAATTTGTAAATATCTTTTAAATAAATTATGCTTTTTCTATTTCTTTTACTCCTAATTCAACTAATGTTTCTTGCCCAAATAAATCTAATGCTACTTCTAATTTAGCATTTTCATCATCAATTGAACGGATTTTACCATACATATTAGCAAATGGTCCATTAATAACTTTTACTTGATCATCAATATTTAAATCATTATCAATTTGAATTCTACTAATACCCATAGTATCTAATATATCATCTACTTCTTTAGGTGTTAATGGGAATGGTTTAGCACCTTTACCACTAGAACCGATGAATCCTGTTACACCAGGTGTATTACGGACAACAAACCATGCTTCATCAGTCATAATCATTTCTACTAGAATATAACCTGGAAACATTTTTTGTTCTCTTTCTTTTCCTTTTTCATCAACTATTTTTTGAGATGGAACAATTACTCTAAAAATGTAATCTTCTAACCCCATAGTACTTGCACGCATTTCAAGTTTTTCTTTAACTTTATTTTCATGTCCAGAATAAGTATTAACTACATACCATTCTTTTTGCATATTATAAATACTCCTCTACAAGAGTTTTAACTCCTGCAATTAATAAATCAGTTAAAGAGAAAAATACTGCGAATACTATAATGAATGTTAAAGCAGCACAAGAATATTTAATCATTTCTTTTTTGTTTGGCCATTTTACTTTTTTCATTTCATTTTTAAGTCCTATGAAAAATAAAACTATTTTTTTTGCTAATTTCTTCATTTCAATCCATCCTTTATTTTTCCAAAATAAAAACACTTTCCTGTGTCTAAATAAATAGTACCACATAAAGTGTTTGTTGTCAATAATTTAACATATACATTAATTTTATTCAGTAATAACAACTCGATATGTAGCATTTGCCATTGTAACTTTAGAAGCAACACCACCATTTTTTAAATCTTGCCCAACAGCAAATGCTCCAGCATTACGTATAGATTCTTGACTAGCGCCTCTTACAAGCCAACTATAAATGTTGAAACCTGAATATATATCATCATACCATTGTGCTGTTTCATAAGTTGCATCACCCTTGTTTGCGGAACTAAAATTTATATCCGTATAACTGTCATAATACTTTGAATCTGGTAATGTTGTGAATCCTGACTCACCTACTTTATTATTAAGAATAGCCATTATTCTTTCTAAAGCTGCTCCAGCCATATCAAATATTCCAGTTATATCACCTGTTGTTGACTGTGGATATATACTTGTTTCGCCATATTTAATATCACATGTTGAAGATTTACGTGCATCATCCTCTACAGCACCACATCCAGTTATATAATCTGTATTATTATTTAGTCTTATTTGACCATTTATACCATATATAGAATGGGATAAATATGCTGCTGCACCCCAATCAATATTTTTCATTATATGTGCATCAGAATTTGATACATAGTTACCAAAAATTTGAGCTGATTGAAATTGTGAACTTGCAGTTTGACTTCTAAATGCTGATACATTAGGAATAATTTTTGGTGATGATGCATCTCCTGATGTTTGAAATTTACCGACCCATATTCCATTTAATTCTTTAGTACCAAATGTGAAAGCTGGATGAGTGAAATAATTATTTATTGCATCACCTGTACTTTTATTAGTTTCCTTATTTTCAAATACTATATCTATTGTTGAAGGTGTTGCTGTACCTCCAGTTGGAATTTTATATCTATATCTTGGTATCCAAACAAAATAAGCTAGTATTTTTGATTTATCTAATATTTCATCACCAGTATAATTCATATATACATCCCTTACAGAATCATCAACCAAAACCATATTAGCCCACATTTTGCTTTCATAATTATACCAAGGCTTATTTAAATTTGCTCTTGTAACTGTACCATCATTGTTTATTTTAACAGGAATCATACCATTTTTTAAAACTGGATCAGTACCATTTAGTAATACTTCTTTATATTCTACTGTAGGTTCTTCTTCAATATTTTCTTCTTGACTTAGTTTTGCTATTATATCTTTTCTAAATTTGTCAAATGAATATTTAGTAGATGCAAGTACTGATAGTACACCGAATATTAGTACTATAAATAATACTAAAATTGAATATAGAATTCCAGAAATAGCCATACCTTTATTATTTAATATCATATTACACCTTCTTACTCTATTAATATTATAATATAAATTTAATAAAAAAACTAGTATAAACTAGTTTGGTAAATTATTTATAAAATTGTTTATGTTTTCTTCTCCGTTTAATTTAGATAATGAAAATTTAAAAAATGCTTTATCTATTCCTATTATTTCAATTATTTTTTCTTTAGTTAAGCTTGCTTCTTTTACTTCAATATTTTTGATTTTTGAAAAATACATTTCTGTATTAAATATAGGATTTTTTAAATTTTTTTTATTATAGATTAGAACTACTATAGAATCATTAGTAATAGCTAAATTAGCAGGTAAGTTTTGTCCTAGTAATTTCAGTTTTCCAGCATTTACCATTTTCAAAGATGCTTTTACGGGGTAATTTACCTCTTTATCTGTATAATTTTTAAACACTTCTACTTCCATTTTATCACCTAATTTATTATATAAAAAAATAACCTAGTAATCAAGGTTATCTTTTATTTTTCTTTTAATTCTTTGAATTGTATTATCAATCTGTTTCCTATCTTTTTTAAGTATTTCTGCAATATCTGTATAAGAATGTCCATTTATTTTAAGTTCAAAAACTTCTTTTTCAAATGGAGTTAATAAATTACATATTTTATTGTATAATTCCTTACTAGCTTCAGTATCAATAATAACACTTTCAGGATTATTACTATTATCTATTAATACTTTAGGTATATTAGTAGGTTCATCATTATCATTTATATCATATGATATTGATTCATTTAATAATTTATGTTTTAATCTTTCACTTGATATTAATGCAGATACTTGTTTTCTTTCTATACACATTTTCGCATATGTATAAAATGATGCATCTTTTGCTTCATTAAAAGTATTTACTGCTTGATTTAGTCCAAGCATACCTTCTTGATATAAGTCATTAAATTCTAATCCATTATTCTTACAATACTTAATTAATCTTCTAGTATTAGTTTCTATTAATGGCTTATATTTATCAAATATTATATCATTAGCTTCTTCTATATTATCTCTAATATAGCTAATTAATTCATAATCATTATATTCTTTATAATTCATTTATCCTCTTTGTTTTACAGCTTCGTAAATAATAATTCCAGCAGCTACAGATGCATTTAAACTATTTATTTTACCCTTCATAGGAATCTCTGCTATAAAATCACAATTCTCACGAACAATTCTAGCCATTCCTGATCCTTCATTTCCGATTATAATACAAGTTTTACCTTTATAATCAATTTGACTATAATTAGTACCATTCATATCTGTTCCGACAATCCAATAACCATCTTTTTTAAGTTTATCTATAGTACTTTTTATATTAGTTACTTGTGCTACAGGAACATATTTAGTTGCACCAACACTTGTTCTTATAACTGTAGAATTAACATCTACACTTCTGTTTTTTGGAATAATAATACCATCTACATTTGCTGCCTCACAAGTTCTAATTATAGCACCAAAATTATGTGGGTCTTCAATATGGTCTAGTAATACAACTAGAGAATCATCTTTTTTAGTAAATGAATCTAAATCGCTATATTTAAAATCATTTACTTTTAAGATTATTCCTTGATGATTTTCTTTTGTCATTTTATCTAATTCATATTTTTTAACAATTTTAACATTATATTTTTTCTTTTCAATAAGTCTTAATACTTCTTGATCACTAAAATTTTCTTGTAAATAAATATTATTAATTATTTCATTGTTTATC
>SAMEA3663006__coassemble_321_pt1 | contig 24172 bp, 21 predicted proteins | sample SAMEA3663006__metabat2_low_PE_028 | metagenome-assembled genome bin SAMEA3663006 (sample SAMEA3663006) | pig gut metagenome | biome: pig gut; feature: pig-associated habitat; material: faeces | place: France | collected 2012
AAATACTTTAAAACATAATCCGATGGCTATTTACTATATTTCTTTTTTTAATAATAATTTTATGTTAAAATATTAAACATTAAAAGGTGGTAATGATATGAAAAAATACAAATATTTTATTATAATAATCATTATAGGTGTATTATTTTTTAAGTTATCTAATAAAAAAGAAGATAATGTTATTTATGTTAATTATTATGAAAAAATGATTAATGATTTGTATTTTAACAAAGATGATTTAAAAAATAATAATACAGATGAAGTTGAAAATGAGAATACATATTTAAATATAATTAATAATATTAGAAGTCAATATGGACTTTCAAATATGAATTTAAATTCTAGTCTAGATAATAGTACAAGGATTAGAGCTATAGAAATATCTACATTTTTTGATCATATTAGACCTAATGGTATGGATTATGATAGTGTTATTGATTATAATAATTCATGTAGTGGTGAAAATATAGCAGCCGGTTATAATTCAGTAGATGATGTTATTAACGCTTGGATGAACTCTCCTGGGCATAGAGATAATATTTTAAATCCAAGATATAAATTTTTTAGTATTTCATCATATAATCATAATGGTATGATATATTGGGACATGTTATTTAGTTGTTAAAAAAATACTACTTGCGTGTAGTATTTTTTGTTTTCTTAATTACAAATGCACCATGCGGATTTAATTTTTTTGAATTTGATTCATTTAAAGAAAATAATTGTAATTCATTTTCTTCTTGTTTATTTATTATTTTGACATCCCCTGTTCTATTTACTCCGACAACAATTTTTTCATCATTTTTATTTCTTTCAAACAAAATATAATCATTATTTATTTCTAATATTTTTAAATCTGCATCAGCAAGTATTTTTTCGTTTTTCTTGATATTACCTAATACTTTAAAGAAGTCTAATAATTCTTTATCTTCTTTACCCCATGGATATGGTTTACGGTTCGCTAAATTACCCATTCCTTCCATTCCTATTTCATCACCATAAAATATAGATAATATTCCGGGCATAAACATTATCATGGAAATATATGCTTTATATAGATCTTTAGCTTTTTTTCGATCTTCTAATTTATAATTTTTATAATAATCTAATGATTCATTATAAAGATTCCAACGCCATTCCCCATTTTTGTTAAAATCATCACATTTTATAATATTTATGGCTCTTGATATATCATGTGTAGAAGTAAAAAGCATTGATGAATTTAATATATCATTAGGATAATTAACCTCAAAATTTTTAATTGTATCTTTAAGTTTATGAACATCCCCATCTTTATAATATCTTATTAAAGCATCCATAAAAAAGTAATTCATAATAGAGTCCATACCTTTTCCTGAACGTATATATTCTCTATCCATACCCATAACATCTTTCCATACTTCACCTAATATAAAACCATCTTTTTTATTTCTTTTAACAGCAATTCTTATTCCCTCAATAAATTTATCTGTTAATTCATCTGCTACATCTAATCTTAGTCCGTCAATTCCTAAATTAAACCATTTATCAATTATTCCACCTTCACCTAAAATATAATCACACCATTCTTTACTATCACCATTACATACTGGTAAATTTCGCATACCCCACCAAAAGTCAAATTGATTATTATTTTTTCTATAGAATTTAGAATATTTACAATTTGGATCATTATATGCTCCTGAATCTCCATATGTTTTAAATTCATTATAATATATAGAATCATTACCTGTATGATTAAATACAGCATCTAATACTACTTTCATATTTCTTTTATGAGCTTCTTTGCATAATGTTTTTAAATCTTCATTAACTCCTACATAAGGATCAACATTTTCATAATCAGCTGTGTCATATCTATGATTTGATTGACTAGTTACAATTGGACTTAAATATAGTATTGTAACTCCTAATTCGTATATGTAATCTAATTTATCTATTATACCTTTTAAATCACCACCATAAAAATCAGCATTCCAAATTCCGTTTGAGTCTGGTCCTATAATAGGTTCTTCGTCCCACTTGTTATGAATTGTTCTTCTTGGCATGGGTTTTAATTTTTCTTTTCTTCCTTTATTAAATCTATCAACAAATATATGATACATTAATTTTCCTTTTGTCCATTCAGGTGTTTCAAAATTAACACTCATTTTATACATTTCTTCATTTGTTATTTCATATTCTTTAGTTATTTGTTTATTTTTAAAATTAACTCTTCTACCTTCTACTAAGCATGTAAAATAATATTTATATAATGCTTGTGTTTCAAGATATAAATCATTTTTAAAATAAATTGTATCATTTTCAATTTTATCATATTTAATCTCTTTTACAATTCTTTTATTTTTAGTTTCTAATATAATTTGTAGATTATCAATCCATCCGGTAGATAATGGTAATTCTACATTTACCTCATATAAATTACCTTGTTCACTATGTTCTTTAAGTTTTAATTCAAATTTTTGTTTACTCATAATTGTACTTCCTTATCTGTATATTTTGGTTATCCACCCATTATAAGTATACAAAAAAAAACTAGATAAATCTAGTCTTATAAAATACTTAAATCCTTTAATTCATCTATTGTTTTTTGTTCCCAACTTGATGCTTGAACACTTGCAACATGTTTTTTACCTAGTAATAACATAAGTACTCTTGATTGTCCTATTCCACCACCAATTGTATATGGTAATTCTTTTTTAAGTATTTTTTTATGAAAAGTATAATTTAATCTTTCTTCATGTCCTGATTTTTCTAGTTGTTCTAAAAGAGATTTTTCGCTTACTCTTATTCCCATTGAAGATACTTCAACTGCTTTTCCAAGTATATCTGAATATATAAATAAATCTCCATTTAAATTCCAATCATCATAATCTGGACTTCTTAAGTCATGAACTTTTCCTGATTTTAATTTATCACCTATCCCTATTATAAATACAGCTCTTTTTTCTTTAGTTATTAAATCTTCTCTTTCTTCTGGTGAGTAGTATGGGTATAAGTCTTCTAATTTTTGACTTGTGATAAAAAATATTTTTTCAGGTAAACCTAAATCTAATTCAGGATATTTTTTAGATAATTTTAAACTCGTATTTCTAATTGCTGAATAAATTTTATTAACTGTTTTCTTTAAATAAGCAATGTTTCTATCTTTTTCTTCAATTACTTGTTCCCAATCCCATTGTTCAACATATAATGAGTGTGTAGCGTCTACTATTTCGTCTTTTCGTATTGCTTTCATATCTGTATATAATCCTGTATATACGGGAAATCCGTATTTTCCTAGTGCGCTTCTTTTCCATTTAGCAAGTGAATGTACTATTTCAAATTGTTCATCATCTTTATCAAATGTAACTGCTTTTTCTACACCAGATAAATCATCTTGTAATCCACTTTCTCTTTTAACAAATAATGGACTTTGTACTTTTGTTAATTTTAATTTTTTTTCAATTTCTTTTTCAAAATCCTTTTTTATGGCACATATTGCCATGATTGTTTCATAATATGTCATAGTATCCCTCTTTCTGTTATTGTATATAAAAAACCCGTATTCTAATCCTATAAAAGGACGAATACGGGTATCCGCGGTGCCACCTTAATTATTATATTTCTATAATCACTTTTTATGTTCAAACAAACATATACAATTTGATAACGGTTTGTATCCGGGTTAGTCTACTAAGATTTATCTTTTCGGTAACCTGCTCCCTGGTGTTCTTTCATATCACTCAATAATCAGTTCACACTATACCTGACTCACTTTTATATATTGTAAATACTACTTTTCCAGTTCAACACATATTTAGATTTTAACATACTGTTAACTAATTGTCAAATGTTTTACAATATTATCTTTATCTAATTTTGTACAATAATCATAGATATAACCATCATATAAATAAAAATTAAATAAAATTTTATTATCATGAATAAAAATAATATTTGTATTTAAATTATATGACATTGTAATATTTTCAATATCAGTTTCAACTTTAATTGGTTCTCTATCATCAGGATCACTTAAATTAAATCGTAAATTTTGTTTTAAAATATTTTTATTTTCTATGTTACTGATATTAAATAATTTTGCATTTTTAATATCATAAAATTCTTTTGTATTATTATAATAATGAGTTACATTAATATCTACATTTTCATAGTCTATTGTATTATCCAAATTATTAGGTAATTTATCTCCTATATAATAAAATGAATCACAATAATCAATTATAGCGTTTATAAATTTAATAAATGATAATATATCCTCATTATTATATTCATAGTAACTATATACATTATCTTCATTATCATAGTAACTTTTTAAGTTTAATGTTTTCATTTTTTTACTCCTTTATATTAATGATTTTACTGTTGGTTCTCCAAACCATGCATGTTTATTATTCATTTGTCCATTTAACATTTTTTTACCGTTAAAATGATAGTGCCAAAAATAAACTCCTTTTCTATCGTTAGGTATTAATAATTCTTTATTTATTGTTTTTGTAACAGGATCGTATGCTTTATATGATTGATGATAAGCATGATTTTCAGCTCTTCCAATATATTCTGTTTTCCCATTACTTGTTCCAGGTATTCCTCCGGCTGCTCTTATTACATCTTCTGCTAAAACTGGTGATAATGTGTAAATATGTTCTTTAGTATTTAACATATTACTTATTACTGATACTGCTTCAGATTTTGATAAAGGTTTATTAAAATCTATAACTATTATTCCATCTGTTGCCATAAAAGCTTTAAAATAGTCGTTATCAGGATTATTATCATTTAGGTTATTAGCAAGTTCTTGTGCTACTGTTCTTACATCTACATATCCCATTTGTTTTGCTTCTTCAAGAGTTAAGGATACGAATTGAGCATCCGAATAATCATTTATTGTTGTACTTGGAGTTTCAACAAATAATACTTGATTATTATAAATAACTACTCCTAAAACTACTGCTCCAATAAAAAGTCCTGTAGTAAGTAGTATTCCTGTTGAAGCTACGCTTCCACCTGCTACTAATAAGCCTTGTAAAGCTGCTGGAACTGTACTTGTTGCTATTCCTATTTGTTCTATATCATTTGGAGTTAATACCGTAGTTGGAGTACTAGCATATACTGTTTTAGTAAATTCTGGTAGTATTCTTTTAGTTTTTATTTTTTGTGGTTCTTGAATTTTGATTCCATTTGAATCTAAATCATTAAAAAAGTTTTTACTTAATTGATTATATTGTTCTCTTGTTGTAAGAGGGTTTCCAAATCCTCTTATAGAATCATTAAACGTTACATTATTAAAATATTCTTCTAATGCATTTACAGATTTTTTCAAATCTAAATCATGAACTTCTTGCTTGTTTATTTGTAATGTTTCTCCATCAAAATTATTTATTACAAATTTTTCTGTTTTTGGTAAGAAATTATCTTTTATTTTAATAACAACATTTCCTTTGCTATCCATTGTAAGTGTATTTGTTCCTTCACTTGATTCTTCAAGTACAGTGATCGAATTATCCATTTTTCTAGTAATAGTATAATTTCTTCCATTAATACTATATTTATATGACATATTAGTACTAATACTACTTGTTATTTGTTGTGGTACTGAGAACGAATATACAGTATATGCTTGTGTCATTTGTGTATATCCAATTGTAGTTGCTAATGTAATTGCTGTTAATTTTTTACATAAACTTTTATTTATTCGTAAATTTTTCAAATTAAAACCTCCTAAAACTCACAATTACATATTATATCATTATATAATTTTTTAGCAAATTTAAAAAGCATAATTATTTATGCTTTTGATAAGTATAATGTATTTCCTCCATATTTTTCTTATATTCTAAAATTCTTTTTAGATTGTCTAGGTTATTAATACTAATTAAATAATCTAATTCGTTTACCAATTGTTCATATGTAATAATGTTTTTAAACATTGTATTAAAATAATTTTTTAATGAATTATCTTTTTTGAATGCATCTATATTAGCATATGTTACAATATCTGAACATAAAAGCATTGGATAACTTAATCTTGTTATAAAATCATATGAACAATTTTCATAAAAACCTGATGGTTGTGGATTTTTGAATTTTTTCATATAATTTCCTAAAATAATGTTATTTGTATTTTTAATTGACAACATATCATTTAATTGTAAATTAGATATATATGAATTAAATAATTCTTCAATTCCCTTTCCTTTTTTTGTAAGTATTAATTCTTTGTTTTTTAATTCTAAATAATTTTCTACTAATCCTGTTCTTATCATAAATTTATTATCATCAATTTTGTTTTGATAATAATAATATGCATTAAGTGCATGTCTTAGTTCATGGATTAATGTTTCTTGTGTATCAATCGGATTTTGGTTTGTTTTTACAAATATTTTATCAGCAAAACAGTATGGAATTTTATTTTTAATTTTGAAAATATATTCGAAGTATCCATCCATTTTATTATTATTATCAGAAAATTCGATAGGAACCATATTAATTACGTTCATAACAGCATCATAATCTCCACAGAAATTAATAAGAGCATAACAAGCTAAAGCTAAATCCATTTTATGTTCATTTTTTTTTAAATCTAATAATATTTGTTTCAATCTTTTAAATACGTCTTTAGGACATTCTTCATCTGATTTATAATCAGTTATATTGTTTGGTTTAATATAGCGTGGTTTGTTAAAACTATCATTTTTAAAAGTCATTATTTCTTCTACTGTCATAAAATTCACCTATTTAGTAAGTATTAATGATTTTTCTTTTAAATATTCTTCATCTGACTTTATTATAAATGGTAGTTTATATAAATTATCCATCTTTCCAGAATATTCTGCAAAGTCAACATTCTTGCTTTTAAAATAATCAATTATTGGTAATAAATTAGCATTATAATATGTTTTTTTCACAATTTCATTCAATTCTTCATTTCTAAGAATCATATGACAAATCTTCTTTGTTTGTAAATAACCATTTGATATATATAATTCATTTGGAAATTGTTTTAAATAACTGTGTATTACATTATTTTTAATATTATAATCTTTATATCTTATAATTTGATTAGTTATTAAATCAGTAAAATATTCATTATAAAATTCGTTAAAAATCATATTTGTATATTCACCTTCAGGATAATCAGATATCATATATCCTAATTTTGAAAACATTTTATCGTTTATAAAAAATGTATTATTTTTAAAACTACTCATACTATGATTTGTTTCATGAATTAAATTACTAAAAAGTTTTATTTCAGGTATTTTTTTACCTTTATAAATACTTCCGCATACTATATATCTTATTATTTCATCATAACACTTATTCTCATAATCAACATTTGTAAACCCCCATAGGAAGCTTCCATTAGAGTTTGGATTTACATATACTCCAAGTTGATTTCTAGCAATAATATATGTTTCTTCCTCACCTGTTATATAATTTGTTTTATCTAACATTTTATAAAAAGTTTCTTCTAAACCATTTAATTTATAATATGCTCCTATTAGAGTTAATTTTTCTTTTAAATAATCCCCTTTTATTGTATTATACATTTGATTTATTGCATCATTTAGTTTATTTTCATTTATTTTTTCAAATTTTAAAATTATATTATATGTTTCTAACATGTTGCACCTTACCTCTTTTTTGTATTATATCATATATAAAAAAAATTAGAGAAATTTTTTTAAATTTTCTAATTCTTTTTCTTGTACATTAATATATTCATCAATAAGATTTTTTATTTCTTCATTTATGTCTTTATTGTTAAGTAATTTTCTTCCTTCAATAATGCCCATATTAACACCTTGTATAATTAATTCTGATATTTTAGAACTACTATCATCCATCATAGTTTTCATTTCAATGCCATACCATGTCATTGCCTTATTTAAAATATTTGTTTCATGTGGTTTTCCATCATACATTCTATTTATTTTGTTAGATACATCCTGATACATTTTTTTAAGTCTTGTTAATACATTCTTAAGATTTTCATCTTTCACTTTTTCTAAAGTAAAATTAATAGCATCAATTCCCATTTTGGTACCTTTATTTAGTTCATCTAATACATTTTTCATATATCCCTCCATATAAATAATGGTCAAAAAAAAAATTATTTATTCAATAATTTTTATTTTGTTATTCTTTTATATTGGTAATACATTTCATCAGTCATATTCTTAGTTACTTTTTTTTCTTCTAATAACATAATAAATTCATGTGCACTAATAATATTAGAAAACAAATTATTAAATGCATTCATATAATTAGTGATATCGCCATTATATGCTTCATAACTTGCTATTTTAGTTAATTCATCACACATAAGTAATGGATATGTATTATACATTATTTCTTGATATGCACTTCCTCTATATATTCCTGATGGTTGATGATTTATCAAAGAATTTAAATAGTCTGATTGAATATTTTTTTTAAGTAATAATAATTCTGTCATATTCATATTTGTTAAGTGAGTATTATATATTTCATCTAAATAATTACCATATATATTTATTATTCTTTTATTATATAATGAAATTTTACATAGTCCTCTTCTAAAAGAATATAAATTATTATTTGTTTTTTTAACATTATTTTTAATACTTATCATAGCATGTCTTAACTCGTGTAATAATGTTGCTTGAATTCTAATTAATTTTCTGTATTTAGAGTCAATATAAATTTTTTTAGGAAAAACAGTTAAATTATCTTTTGAAAATTTATAATCAAATTCTATTTCACCTGTTGTATTTTTACTTTTAACATTATTGAAATCAAGTTGTATTTTATTAACAATTTTTATAATCTTATTATCTTTAAATTCTTCACTTAATACTAATAGCGAAAAAACAATCATATTAATTTGTTCTTCTGTATAGTTCTTTTTATCTAACCATTTTTTTATATCTTCAATTTTTTCAAGAGGATTTTTAATAGAACTTTCTTTATCTAAAAGATAGTCTGTTAATCCACAACTGTATAATTTTTCTCTTTCCATAAAATCACCAACTTAGGAAAATTAATATTATTATATCATTAATAATTTATTTTACAAATTTATTATATTGATTATACATTTCTAAAACTAACTTTTTATTATCTTCATTTATTTCATTATGATCTAAAATAAGCATAAAATCATAAGCACTAATAATATTAGAAAATAAATTATCAAACATATCAGTATAGCTAGAAACATCACCTACATAAGCCGCTTCGTCAGCACATTTTGTTAATTCTTCACATAATAATAATGGATACATAAAAGATATTAATTCTTGATATGCACCACTTTGGTAATAACCGGATGGTTGAGGATTTTTAAGCAATTTTAAATAATGTGATTGATTATGTTTTTTTAATGCTAATAATTTTGTCATATTTATATCTGTTATATATGTATTATAAACTTCATCAATATTATTACCAATTTTAATATATGTTTTTTTATTTTTATTATATATTTCTTGTCTTAGCCCCATTCTAGAATATATTTCGTCATTTCCTAGATCAATTTAAACTTGTGACTACATGTCTTAATTCATGTAATAATGTTGATTGTATTCTTATTAAGTTTCTACATTGTGTACATATATTTATTTTTTTAATTGTTAATTTTGGATTATCAGATAATAAATTATAATTATATATTGTTTGGCCCAATGAATCATCATTAAAAGGTAGGTTGAAATCAAAAAATATTTTACTGATGATATCATATATTCTTTTATCATGATATTCATTATCTAATATAATACTCGAATATGCTAGTAATATTTTTTGAGCACTTGAATAATCTTTATCTTTTAATAATTCTATTGCATAACATAATTTTTCTTTCATATCAGGTATATTATAATCAAGGGCTGATTCATAATCTACTGATTCATCATAATGGTGATATTTTTTACGTGTAATCATTTTATCATTTTTTCTAGTTGTAATGTTTTTTGTTTAAATGCAAGTATTTTTTCTATTTCATTAACTCCTATTCTTGTATTTAGGATATTACTTATTTCATCTAATGAAGTTGCATATTGTATAAATTCAGGAAAAATATTTCTTGCTTTCTCATTTTCACATTTAAATGATAATCTATTTATTTCTTCTGATAATTCTTTATTTAAAATTACCGGGTTAGTAAGTATCATTTCTTCTCTATATGCTGGTGAATGATAATAGTATTCTTGTTTTATTTTTTTTAAATAATATTTTATTTTATAGTCATTAATATCATAATAATTTAATGATATTAAATTGTTTATAAGTATTTCAGTAAAATAAGTATTATAAACTTCTTCTATACTTATATAATTATTATCTTTTCGTAAACCTATATCGAACATGTTTGATGTTAATACATGTCTAAATTCGTGTAAAAAATTGTTTAATAGTTCTACTTCACTTATTTTTTTACCATTATATATATCACCTAAATATATTATTTTTGAACCATCTTCAAATATTCTTGTAAAACCCTTTTGAAAACTAACATTATCATCTCCAGTCAACTCTCCTGCTGTCGTTCTTTTTTTATACATAACTGGTGTATCATATAAAGTATTTAATATTTTTTCTTTATCTTTAAACATATTTACTAATACAACATATGATAATATATATTGCATTTTTAATTTTTTGGGTGCAAATTTAGAATAATATTTACCTTCTTTTAATAATTCTTTTACTTCTTTTTCATTCATATTTTTTTTTATATTTCTTGTTTCATTCTTATAACAATAATTTTCATAATCTTTATAATATAATAATTCTTCTATGGTCATTTTATTTACTCCTTCTTAATACTAGTTCTTTATATGCTTTTATATTGTAAATCATACTTTATTTATTAAGCATATAACCACCTTTTGATTATATATAATATCATATAAAAAAAGAATTAATCAAGTAAATTTTTATTGATTAATTCTATTAATTCTTGTATTTCTTTTACATTAAAAATAGCTTTATTAATTAAATTACCTTCATAAATAGATTCTAATTTATTATCACTTAATGATATTGAAATCATTATTAAATAATAATTTATAGCTATCAAATAACTATTTATAATATCTTTTTCAATTTTATTTAATAAACTTTCTTTTTGTTCTAACAATTCTTTAGGATAATTATTTATTTGCTTATACATGTCACTTATTTTATTATGTAAGTATTCTTCTATTAATTCTTCATTATCTTTTTTAGAAAATTCCAAAAAGATATCTGCATAAGTTTTAATAAATTTATCTGTTTTATTTGTTTTTATTTTTTCGTCTTCAATTAATTTAAGTTTTTGTTGCTCTTCTAAAAAGATATTATATTTTCTTATTTCTTTTATAATGTTTTTATTGTGTTCATCAATTTCTTTTAATTTTAAATCGATAGAATCTATTTGATTAAAAATTTTTCTTCTTGATCTTAATATTTTTGTTATATCATTTTCTAGGTGCTTTATATAGTTTTCAAGTTCAAGTATTGTATAATTTGTTTTTCCTTTTTCATAATCTCTAATCAAATGGTATGAAATGTACTTTTTATCTTCATTAGCATATTCTAAGATGCTTTGTCTAATATTTTGGTTTTTATTTATTATTGTTTCTATTTTATTTTTTAATTCACTATCATAATATTCTATAGGTCCTGTTCTATCTAAAAAAAACATATTATATGAATTATATTTTAATGTATATAATAATGGAAACATATCTACTTGTCCTGTTCTTACATAACATGAATTTATAGAATTATTATTTAACTGAACAATTATATCATCACTATTATATGCAATCATAACATTTCGCTCTTTAATAACATAACCTAATTTTTTATCATCTTTTAAAATATTTCTCGTTAAATCGTCATATCTTTGTAAAACTTCATTTATATTATCTATACTTAAATTACTTATTTTTAATATTTTTTTCCATGTTTTATGATCGCTTAATGGATATTTAATAACAGATTCTATTAGTGAATTTTTATATATAATACTATCATTTAAACAATTATTAACTTCCCACTTTAATTTTTCTACATCTAATTTATTTTTAAATAATAATAAAAAATTTTCATTCATTTTATGCACCTTTTTCTATATATATTATATCAAAATTTTGACAACAAAAAAAGAGACAAAATAGTCCTTTTTAAAAATCTAATTTTCTAAAATTTCTTAAAATTGTTCTCTTTTCTTCACTATTATCGTATGTAATAACAATTATTACATCATTTTTTTCAAGAATTGTTGCTCTTTCACTAAAACGATTAGACAATTGTTTTAATAATTTTTTAGTATCACTTGTTCTTAATAATAGAATATATTTTGCTTCTTCATTATAAGATACAGATAATTGTGCATCATCATAATCAATACCACCTAAATTATATATTTCTTTTCTATAATCATTAAGTGCTAATGATCTTGTATTATCTAATGTAACCCCATCACAAATTTTTTCCATTATAATTGCAAGTGGCATAATAGAATTTTCTTTTTTTTGACAACCACATAAAATAAATGTAATAGTACATAACAATATTAATATTCTTTTCATATTTCACCTATTTTCTTGTTACAGTTATATTTGGATATGTTTCTACATTTGGTTCTAAATATGTTAAACCAGAATTTAAAGTATTACCTTTAAGGGTAATTCCAAATTTATTATCTTTTGTACCAGTTAATCCAGTAAATAAATATTTTGAGTTTGGAGCATTAATTATATTATTATCCAACATAAAATATGTCCTTTCATGATCTCCATATTGTCTATTATCATAGAATGTAATCAATCCATTATCCCCATTTAACGTAATTTTATTATTTGTAAATATTACTGGATATTTTACTGAATATGTAGGTGTCCTTAGGAAATGTTTTTCATTATTAATGGTGCTATTTCTTATATCCATATAATATCCTGGATTCCAGTATCCATTATTATGACTATAATTTGTAATTGTACTATTGTCTATATATAAATGTGGTTCATATCCTCCACCATTTACATTTATGTTAGATATCTTACAATTTTCAAATTGGAATGTTTTATGCATATTACCTGTAATATTTTCGAATGTAGAGTCTATATAATATCCACCAAAATTTTCAGCATTGTATCCACTTACTATACAGTTTTTGAAAACTCCTTCCCCTGTTCCCATTTTATCAGGACCATTATATTTTAATGTACAGTTTCTATAATATCCTGAGGTATTTTTAAACTTTTTAGTTGTTTCATCAAGTTCAATCACTGAAGTAGCTCTTTCTGTAAATGTTGTATTTTTAATATGTATTGGCCATGAAAAATTGTTATTATCTGAACCAATAGAAGCACTTTTTAAATTATTATTTTGAATACGATAATATCCTCCACGTGCTATATAATTTGCAAACACTTTTAAATTAGATGTTGTAGAGTTTTTATTATTTTCATATACAAATGAATTTGTTCTACCATATATATGTAAATTACCACGTATCATATTTTCAACTATAAAATTATGACCTGCACATGTTAGGAAATCATTTCTATGATTATCATGGAAATCTAGATTTCTGAAAGTTATATCTTGCATTTGATCCCAACCATCTTCAGCATCCATAGCACTAAATGCTCCAGTTTGACCATTTCTTGTAAACTCCATGTCAGTAAATAGTAAATTATTCATTTGTGATGGTGCCATTCCAACACATCTAGCATTATCAATTAAGACATTTTTTACTATAGAATTAGTAGGAACTTTAAAATATACTACTGTTAAGTTACTAGCATCTTCATTAGTAATACCTTTAGCATTTAATAATGTTACTCTTAAAAATTTAGCATTCACTGGTAATTTAATTCTTCTATATTGATAACCATCAACAGATTCAATTAATTTTTTATTTTCATCATAGAAATGTACTATTAAATTCCATGAATTACCTATTCTTCCTTGATATCCCAAATATTTAGATATTTGTATATATTTAGACGTTCCAATTACTTTTGATAAATCTTTATAGTCTGACGTTAATCTATTAGGATTATTTATTTCCTCACCGGTTTGTCTATTAATATCTACATTTTTAAAATTACTTAAACCTGTAGGTTGAAAATAAGTATAACCTTCTTTTTTACTCATAGATGTTACAACACCATATCCTGTTATATCTCTAACATTAACATTCTCAATTGATGAATATTCAGCATTTCCTGACAAACCTATTCCTAATGGCCATTCAGAATTATTAGGAGAATTAATATAATCATGTTCATAATAATCTCCTTCAAAGTTACCATTAATTAAATGTGAATCATAAGTATTATCTAAGGATAACATATATGCACTATCACCAGTAAATTGATTTAACTTAATAGTTGCTTGATTCATATCAAGAGTCAAATTAGATGGCATATATATTGATTTTTGATGGTCTATTCTATATGTTCCAGGAAGTAGTTTTACATAATTATATCCTTCTTTTACTTTATCATCTAAGAAATTTTGTAATCCTGTTCTTGTATTAACAGATTCTTGTAATACGTTATCTTTGTTGTATGTATTTGAATATTTTACTCTTACATATTTATACAATTTATAACCAAATTTATTATTATCATTTATGTTTCTTGGTATTAAAACTACGTATTTTCCGTCAGGTACGGATTCATTATCATATGCTTCTGACATCGTATTAATAATATTATCAGATATTTCATTTACATCTACATATTTTCTAATTGCATATGAATCATCGTTTTTAATATTATATTTTGTTAAATCAGCTGTTGTCATAGAATATTCTTTTCTAGGTGTTGCATTTTTAACTCTAAAATAATGATATATTTTATGAGAATTTCTACCATATTGATCAGTAGCCATAATTGTAAAATCTACATTTCCTTCATTTGCAAATGACCCTAGACTAATTTCATGTACACCAGCACTTAATGTTTTAACTATATCTTGTTTTCCATCAACTGATATTCTAATAGTAAATGTTTTAGAATTATCATCATCTCTATATTCTCTTTGATAATAATCTGTTACATAAAATTTAAGTTTTGTTTCTTCTCCTGTTTTAACTGTTGGAGTAACAAAGTAAAGAGAAATATAAGGAACAAAGTCTTGATTAGCATATTTAAATGTTATTTCTTTTTTCTCATTTTGTTTAGTTATTGAAACACTTTCAGTAGTATTAATATTTGTATAACCTATAATACTTGGTGCTTTATAATTGTATGTTGAACCTACCTTTGCTGTATTATCTGTTTTTGGTGTGGCAATACTTTCATTATTCTCATCAACATATTTAATAACTACTGTACCATATTTTGTAGTAGTATTTGTAGTTCCACCATTTGATGGCTTCTCATTATTATTTGAAGAACCACTATTTGATGGTTTTTGATTATTTTCTGTTGTACTCCCGTTTGAAGGTTTTTTATTGTTTTCTGATGTGCTATTATTTGATTGCTTATCATCATTATTTGAAGAACCACTATTTGATGGTTTTTGATTATTATTAGAAGAACCACTATTTGATGGTTTTTGATTATTATTAGAAGAACCAGATGATGGTTTATCATCTGTTTCTTCTTCAATAACTTCTTCTTTGTCTATTTTTATACTTTCATTTTGCGTAACTTCATTATTTTCTTTTTTTGAATTACAGCCAGTAAACATTAAAGTAATTATTACAAAGCAAATTAATAATTTAATATATTTATTTTTCATTAATATATTATTCAGTTGGTTCCGATACAATATCGCTTATTATTGTATCTTCATCAGGTGTTGGAATTTGTACATTTGTAATATATCTATGTTTACTTTCTTCCATACCAGGATCTGTATCAGGAATATCTGGTAATATTGGCATTTCAATTTTATTTTCATTATTATTTGAAGGTACTTCAAAATGAATTGTTTCTGGCATAGACATAGGTTCCATAACTTGATTAACAGGTTTAAATTCAGGAATTACAGCTTGATCATTAATTTGAACCTCTGGTAATGAAATATCTACATTTGGAATTACAACATTTGAAATTTCTTGTTCATTTTTTAAATCTATATGTTCAACATTTGGTATTTCTATTTGTGTTTGGTTTAAAATAGGATTATCAAGTGGTTCTTGAATTTTTTCTATTTCTATTTCCATATTAGGTTGTAGATTTTGCATAACTGGAACCTCAACATTTAAGTTATTTACTACAGGTTCTTGAATTTGATTTTCCATATTAGACATTTGTAATTGATTATTATTAGCTTCTGTTACACCTATTTGAATGTCTTGTGAAATTGGTTCAATTACTGATTGAGGTTGCTCTAAAACAGTGTTTTCAATTGGTTCTTGTATTCCCATATTAGGTTCTACATTTTGAACAGGAACCTCAATTTGAGTATTATCATTTAAAGTATTTATTACTTGTTCTTGAGGTTGTGTATTTTCAAAAGCAGCAATATTAGGTGCTTCCATAACAGGATTTGAATCGAATACATTTGTAAAATCTTGTGCAGGAGTAACATTCGTTGTAGATGCAAATTTATTCTCATTTTCTACATTTTCATTATTTTGTAATTGTGAATTTATTGTTTGATTATTAAAATCAAAATTATATTCCATTGTTCCAACTTCTTTATTATTTTCAATTTGTTGTGGAACATCTATAGTTTTATTTGCATTTTCAAACATTTCATCTACTGATGGAACAATAACTTGTGATTGATTAGATGTTTCAGGTTGAACATTTTCTAGTTCAGGTTCTATTACTGATTGAGGTTGCTCTAAAACAGTGTTTTCAATTGGTTCTTGTATTCCCATATTAGCATTTTGCATAACTGTCACCTCATCTAAATTATTTACTACAGTTTCTTGAATTTGATTTTCCATATTAGGCATTTGTAATTGACTATTATCAATTGTTGTTTCATTAGATTGATTATCTTCCATTACTGGTTGAGATTGTTCTAAAACATTATTTTCAATTGATTCATGAGCTCCCATTTCCATATTAGGTTCTACATTTTGCATAACAGGAATCTCAACTTGATTATTGTTATTTAAAGCATCAACTATTTGTTCTTGTGATTGTTCTTTTGGAACTTCTATAGCAGGAACTTCTAATTGAATATTTTCTGAAACAGTACTTTGAACATCTTCTGTTACATCAAAGTTATTTTCTACATTATTATTTGGTATAACTATTTGTTGGTTAGCAAACTCGTCTACTGTAGTAGTTTGAACTTGTTGTTGTCCGAATTGGTCCATATTAGAATTTTGTGTATTAACCGAATTATTTTCTAAAACAGGTTGAATAGAAGGTTTTGGTTCGATTACATCTTGTTTATCTATAATATTTGTTTCTGTATAATTTGTTGAAACATTTTCAATAATATCATCTTCGTCTTCTATAATTTGTACTACTTCATCATCTTCATCATCATGAAATAATTGTTCTTGAGATTGTACATTTTCTTCTACTGGACTTTCTACAACATCAGAAACATTTTTTTCTTCATTATTTTCAGGAATAGTTAAATTATTTGTTTCTGATTCATTTGCTTCTGGTATAACCAATTTTACTTCTTCTATATCTGCAATTTTATTATTGTTATCTTCTATTGGTTGAACTTCAACTTTTGGTTCTTCTTTTATTTCTATATTAGGTTGTTCTATGGTTGCCTTTACTTCTTCATATGAAACTTCACCAATTGTTGATTCTTCAATAACAGTTGTATCTTTTGGAGCAATAATTGTAGGCACAGTATTTTCTGGTTCTACATTAAATACATCTGTTGGTTTTTCAACCACAGCTTTTACTTCCTCTTCAATTTTTGGAATACTATCTAATACATTTTCTTGTGGTGCATTAACAATTCCATTATTTACTCCTTGTAATGTAATATTTTTATCAACAATATTTGTATTTTCCATTATAGATGGATTTTTTACATTAGGCATTTGTAATTGATTATTATCAATTGCTGTTTCATTAGATTGATTATCTTCCATTACTGGTTGAGATTGTTCTATAACTGGATTACTATTATTTGAACCATTTGCTTCAATTGTTACAGCTGGAGCATTTATTATTACAGCTGGACCGTCTTCACTATGTAATGGTTTTGGACTTTCAATTACTGTTGGTGTAGGCATTTGATTATTGTTTGTTAGTGCCCCTTGTGGTGCCATTAAATTAATATTTTTATTTTCATTTGTTAGTGGTTCTTGTGGCGCCATTAAATTTACTACGTTACCATCTTTATCTTTTTTCTCTTTTTCTTTTTTTTGTTTAGGTTCTTTTGATTTTTTAGGTTCTTTAGGTTGTTTTGGAATACTTTGTTTTTTTCTTCTATAGTTTCCAATATTTACACCTATAGCAATTATTATTAAAAGAATTATCAATCCAGCAGATCCATATGCTAAATATAAATTCATTTGATCAGCTATTTTAAATGAATATTCAACTATATTAACTTCACTTGGTTTTAATGTCCAAGATAAAGTTTTGCCATCGTCATTTATAACATTTGAGTTAGAACTAAATGCAGGGACTGGTAATGAAACTCTATATGTAACATTCATTTGTGATTCATAATTTTTTATTTGTGCATTTTCAGAACTATTAGCATCTTCATTTCCAAATACAAATGTAGCAGTATATGTATTGTAAACTAAACCTTTTTTAACAGTAAATAAAAAAGAATCATCATAATCTTCTTCACCTATTTTTGAAAGATTTACTCTAGTTGGTTCTCCTTCTTTAGAAATATAATCAATATTATTAAATCTTTTTGTAATTTTCATTCCTGTTATACTAGAGTTATTAGGATCACTATATTTTTCTACATTATACCCTTTTGGTTTTAAATTTTTATTATATTTTTCAAATTCAGCATTAGCTGTTGATAAAGCGGCTGAACCTGTTGTTACTTCACCACTATCGTTATTATCAAATTTTGAAGTATCAATAGTATTAATCAATGTAAAATCCATTGATTTATCATCATTAATTTTCATTTCCATATCATAATTATAACAGCCTGTTATAAAAAGCATCATAATCATGATTAACAATACTTTAATTTTATTCATATTTTTTAACACCCTTCTATACTATCTATATAAAATTATATCATAAATAAAGAATCAAAAAAAGACTAAAAGATTATAATATTTCTGACAAAAAAATTATTGTTTAATTTAAAGTTTTATTACAAAATAAAAATACGTTTATTAAATAATAACAAACGTATTTTAATAGTAAATTATTCTTTTTTATCATTATTAAAATTATCAAATGTAGGATTAAATACATTCGTATAATCAGGAGTTTGACTTTGTTGTTGTGTATTTGGTGAATTAACTGGTTGCTTGTTAAATAAATTATTTTGATTAGCCATTAAATCTGGACGTGGTTGTTGTGGAGCCATTAAATCTGGTTTGGGATTATTTACTTGTTGTTGTATTGGTCGACTCATTTGTTGTTGTATTGATCGACTCATTTGTTGTTGTATTGGTTGTTGTACTGGTTGATTCACTTGTTGTTGCATATTTTCATTAGTATTATTTATAGGATTTGGTTTAACATCATCTTTAGTTAATTCAGGTTCTACAGCTTTAAATTCATCATCAAATCCATTATTATTTATTTTTTTATTTTTCTTTTCTTTTTTCTTTTTAGGTTTTTTCTCTTTTTTTGGATAAGTTTCTTGAATTTCATCTACTTTTCTACTTCCGTATTTTACTAGTTTTACAACTATAAATATTGTAATAATTGTAGCAATAAATAATGCTATAATTACTGCTGTCATATTAATAATTTTAAATTCAAATTGAATATCATTTTTTCTTCCAACAACTAGATCCCAAGTTAATTCTTTTTTATTATTATTAACTTGATTAGCATTATGTTTTTCTGCTGCATTAGGTAAAATAACTACATATTTAGAGTTGACTACTTTTTTGATTTCATTCAAATCATTATCTTCATCGCCTTTAATTTTAGTATAATCAATTACAAAATGTCCAACATACCTATTAAAAAATAAACCAAATTTCTTTTGAAACAAAACTCCATCATTATAGTTATCATTTGCAATATCAGTTAAATCAATTTCTATTTTTTTGTACTTAGAGATTGAAGATACATTAACAAAAGTTTTTGATATTACAATTCCAGAGCCATCATTTTCATATAGATGATCTACAAGATACCCTTTATTAGTTAAAGAAATATCATATGTATTATAGTCAAATAATTCTTCTTTATTAACATCATATTTTTGAAAAAAATCATTATTTGCTAAATATTTTATCTCAAAATTTACAGATCCTGAATTATTAATATTCATAGTTGTTTTTCTTGTATATTCTTCTTTAGCATTAACATTTATCAAAGTAAATAATACTAATAGTGTAAATAATATTTTCTTTTTCATTATACTTCTCCTTTAATATATGTACTATTATTATCAAAAGCTATAATTGGAATAAAAATAATTGGTAGTATTGCCGTAAATATAGCAAATACTGTGTCTTTTCCAAAAGCTTTTGCAAGTTCAAAATTAACATACATTGATACAAATAATCCTAAAAATGGAACAAAATATAAAAATATTAAATAATTAGATAGACCTACAATAGAAATTTTAACAACATCGTTATAAATAGGAATTAATCCGTCTATAGAATCTCTGCCTGCTTTTGGAAATAAAAAATAATATGAAAAATAAACAGACATATATATAGCAATTAATATTAAAATCACAAAAATCATTATATCTTAGCCTCCTATTAAAATTATATCATATTAGTAGTCAATTTTAATAGTAAAAATTATTGATAGGCCACCTATAGAATTATTTTTAGCACGTATGTTACCTTTATGTAATAAAGCAATTTCTTTACAAATTGATAGACCTAGTCCCGATATTTTTCTACTTGCATCTGTTGTAAATAATGGATCAAATATTTTATCAATTAAATTTTTATCTACACCTGTCCCATTATCAGCAACTTCAAATTGTATATATCCTTCTTTTTTTTCAACAATAATATTAATTTCTTTTTTTGGTTGTTCATATAAATATCTTATACTATTAGAAATAGTATTATTAAATATTCTTTTAATTTTTGTTAAATCAATAACAACAAAATCTTCTTTATTTGTTCTATTTTTAATTTTTAATTTTATACCTTTTTCTTTTAAATCTTCTTCAAAATCATTTTTAATTGAACTCAATAATTCTTTAATATAAATTTTTTCAAAATTAAGATTTTGATTTAAATTACATCCTAAAAAATCATCAAATTCATTAATTATATCTCTCATTACAATAGTCTGAGAATTAATTTTTTTAATATATTCTATTTTCTTTTCATCAGATAAAGCTGCTGTTTCTAAACGTTTACTATATCCCATAATGCTTGTTAAAGGTGTTTTAATATCATGAGATATACTTGCGATAATTTGGTTTTGTTTTTCCTTTTCTAATTCTAATGCTTCTGTTAAATCAATAAAATTATTTTGTAATTCATCTATACTAGTATTCTTTTCTCTTCTTGTTGGTATTGTACCTGTTTTATATGCTAGCATATCCTTTCTTAAATTATATATTGGAATTAATAATTTTTTACTTAATATTTTATAACATATAATAGTTATAAAAAGAATGATTCCTAATTCAACATATAATATTTGTGCAATTAACTTATTGACATCAATATCAAATTGTTTTCCTATTTTCAATAAATATTTTTTATTATCAATTTCTATAATTTTAGAATTAAAATGTTTAAAATTTGAATCATAAAAGTTATTGAAAATAACTTTATTATTTAAATCTACTAAGCATAATTCAACATTATACTTTTTTGATAAACTTTCTATGTTATCTAATGTTATTTCATTTCCTATTTCGTTAAAAATTGAATCAACATTTTTCTTTGTTTTGTTAATATTAGTAGCAACACTTTTATTAAAGAAAAATGAACAATATATAATTATTATAATTGCATTTAGGGTAAATATCCATGTAATAGATTGAGTAATTACTATTCTAAATTTATCTTTTTCTTTATTCATTTTCTAACTCTTTAACAAATTTATAACCAACACCCCAAATAGTAACTATATATTTTTCTTCTGGATCTATTTTACTTCTTAAACTTTTTATATGCACAGCAACAGTACCTATTTCTCCGTAATCGCTACCCCAAACTGAAGAAAATATTTGCTCTTTTGTAAGGACAATTCCAGCATTACTCATTAAGTACCATAATACTTCAAATTCTCTTGTAGAAACATTACATTTTACTTTATTTTTGTATACATCATAAGAATTTTTATTTATTTCAATTTCACCTATTATTATTTTTGATTTATTCTCAATTTCTTTGCTTCTAGATTCTCTTCTTATATGAGCTTTAACACGTGCTACTAATTCATATATATCAAATGGTTTAGTAATATAATCATCAGCACCTATTTCTAATCCTAATAATTTATCAACAGTTCCCGATTTAGCACTTACAAAAATTATAGGACAGGTTATTTTATTTCTTATTTCATTTAAATATTCAGTGCCACTTTTTCCTGGCATCATTATATCTAATAATATCAAATCATAATTATAATTATTTTTTTCTAATAATATATTAGCTTCACTTGCTAAATGTGCAATATCTACGTCAAATCCTTCGTCAGTTAATGCATCACTTTCCAGTTCAGCAATATCTACTTCATCATCTATTATTAATATTCTTGACATAATATCCCTCTTTTCTATATTATTTTATCATAAAACAAAAAAAAGCGGTATAATTATCGCTTTTGATTTTCATATTCTAAAACTAATTCAAGATTCTCATTTATCTTAGGTATTACTAATTTCATTGAATAATCAGAATCAATAAATCTTACATAATATCTGTTTGTTTCAAATTCAATTACATTGTTTCTTTTATAAACTTCATTTTTTAAATTCCATTCGTTTATTATATAGTAAAATTTTGAATTAAATTTTTTATATAATGTTAATTTAGTGTATGATTGAATTAAGTAATATGTATCTCCATTAATTTCAAATTTTTTAGTTCCATCTTGATTTACAGAATTTAATTCTACTAAAGTTTTTTTATTCATTTTATCCAAATATTGCTTATTAATATTTAATTGGTAGTATTTATCACCAAATTCAGTTTCTTTAATATAATAGTTTAAACTATTATTATAATCACACGCAATTATTTTTTTATCGTTTATTAAAAATAATTCAAATGTACAATCTAATAATCTATCTTCACTAACCTCTTTAAATTGTCTTATTGTTCCATCTTTTCCTTCACTTAATAATTTATCTTCATATTCTTTATATACTAAATTTTTATTAATGCTAGATAAATCTAATTCTATTTCGGAATTATTAAATATTTCTTGATTTTTCTTTTGTTCTTCATAATTTGGTTTTTCTATATTATCATTTAAATCTTTTGATAATGTAAAAATATAACCCATTACAACTATAAAAATTGGAAAAATAATAAGTACTATTTTTACTGCTTTTTTTTGAAACAGATTTATAAGATTATCAAATTGTAAGAAAAACAATAATGTTGCTCCTAATGTAAAGTATAGTGACATCATTACTAATGTATCAGGTAAATCATTACCTTTACTTTTTAGCATCAATTGCAATCCGAAAAATAATACTAAAAAGTAGAAAAACGATGATACAAAAAATAATATTACTTTATTAATTTTTTTGTTATCCATTTAAATCACCTATTATAATTATATCAAAAAAGTAATGCTTATGACATTACTTTTCATATAAAGTTATCTTAAAAAATTCATTTATTTTTGCATAAACCTTATGTACTTCGTTATTTACTGTTATATTTGTATATTCTTTAGTATATGAAATACTTTGATAATTTGGATATGTCTCTTTGATTATTGGCTTAAGAGGTATTGCTTTATATAAAACATAAAAGTTTGCAAAATAATTTTTGAACACATTAAAATTTGATACATTTTGAATACATAAGAATTCTTTACCATTTATATCTAATGGTTGATAGCCACTTATATCATTTATAATTTTTAATTCATAATACTTATAATCATCTTTTAATTTAGTAGCATCTATATTTATATTATATAGA
>SAMEA3663006__coassemble_329_pt1 | contig 23712 bp, 21 predicted proteins | sample SAMEA3663006__metabat2_low_PE_028 | metagenome-assembled genome bin SAMEA3663006 (sample SAMEA3663006) | pig gut metagenome | biome: pig gut; feature: pig-associated habitat; material: faeces | place: France | collected 2012
AATAAAATCATAAAAAAATAAATAAAAATTAATCATCCATATAATCAACCGTAGATTAGATAATAGGATGATTTTTTAATTCTTTAATATCTTATAATATATAGATTTATTTAATAATCATCCTTTATATGAACCTACAAAGTAGGTTCTATTTCGTAAGAATGGTGTATACACAAGTCCTTATTTTATAAAAAAATCGAATGTTGTTACACCATCTTCTTATCCTCTGTTTTATAATTTAAGAAATTATGAATTGCTTTAGGATTGTAGATAAAACTTACTATAGTAAATGACTTTACTATCATATGTATCATCCAAGCAAAAGGAAATAGATAAAATCTAAGAGGGTATTCGATGTGATATTCCTTCAAATTAAAGTTTGAAGCTCACTAAAAAAGAATCAGTTAGTCGGATTCTTTTTAAGTTTTAAAAAATTCTGCCATATTAATACAAGTTATTTTTAAAATAATAAAATTATGATATAATATTTTAGAAATAAATTTATTATTCGCAAAAAAACAAAGCACATTATGGTAGGAGAATGAAAATGGGAAGTAATGAAGTAAAAAAAATATATGAAACCATAGTTAAGTATAATAAACAAAAATTTGATACAAGACTAACAATTACTGAAAAAAAAATAAAATTAGAAAAGAAAAAGGGATTGTTTAAAAAAACATACAAAGTAATTGAAACAATTAACATTGATGATATTAGAGTAAAAAATGATAAAGCACAAGTGTCTAATAAAAATACAGAAGTAGTAATTGAAACAATTAATAAAACATTAAAGGTTTCTTGTAATAATATCGTAGAAGCAAAAAAACTTACCGAAGAAATTATAAAAGTTAAAACAGGAGAAAACTTATTAGAACGTACATCAAATAAGGTGGCTAAAATTGGTAAAGCAGTAGCAAAGACTGCAACAACAATTGGAGGAGCTGTAGCATCAGTAGGAGCAGTAGCGGTTACGATTAATAAAAATAAAAAAGAAATTGTTAAAGCCGCTAAGGCACTAAAAGATATTATAAAAAAATAGAAGCATCAACAACGATGCTTTTTTAATTTTAAAACAAAATAACAAACAACCATACAACCACACTTAAAATCAAATCCAAATGAGATGAAAATGAATAACAAAAAAACTATAAAAGTTCAACAATTGTAGTAGAAAAATAAAGAATCTGTGGTATCTTGTTAATGAACCAAAAGGTATAAAAAAAACTAACTCACTAGTGAGTTAGTATATTACATAAATGGAGCCATAGTTGAGTGAGTACACAACCTTTTCTCATATGAGGATGATATATAAATCATCCAACTAAAATGATTATACTATATTTTTTTCTGTTTTTAAACTATCTATTTAAATATTTTATTATTAAACTATTTAAATCAATCCATTCTTCCACATGATAAGTATCTTTTTCATCAATACTATTATATGGATTTGGAGTTTCAATAGCCTTTACTAAAAAATCTTTCAAATCACTTTCTGGGCATTGTTTAATATCTTTTTTTGCTTTTTCCCAACCATAGAATTTATCTAAGTTTTGAGTATTAAAATTATATCCAATTCCATATGAACCAGTTGATACACTGATGCAATCTAAAATAAATAACATTAAATTATCTTTATTTATTTTTTTCTTTATAAAGGACATATATTTTTCATCATCAAATAATAATATCATATTGTATCTATTATAATATTCATTACTATACATATTTATTTTATTAGTTTTAATATTTTCTAGCATATTTTCGTACAGGCTATTAATAGCTTCATATCTTGAAGAATTAACTAATTCATCATGCCTATGTTCTGGTTTTAACCAATATGCTATCTCTCTAATAAAATATAAATTTTGATAATCATCTTTTATTTCGTCAATAAATTTTTCAAAATCATCATCTGATATCATTAAAATTAAATCAGCTATAATAATTTGAGTTCTACTATTTGCACTTAATTGAAAAAATAGTGGTGAATTATCTATTTTATAATATGAAAAATACATAACTAATAGCAATGGTAAGAGTTTGTCCTTATTTATTTTATCTAAATACATTTGAAATGTTTCCAAAGTGTATTTTTCTACCCATCCAGGATATATTCTTTCCATTTTAAAATATTGTTGATATAATTCTTCAGGCTTGAAATTATTATTATTTATAAATGAAATAAAATTATTTATTTCTTCATTTATTTTAATAAATTCATTTTCAGTTTTATTAAAATACAGGTTAAAGTACTTATTGTTATAAATTCTTTTGTCAAGAACTGAGGCTCTATATTCTTTTTTATTAGTATATGTTTGATGTTCTGGAATAAATTCAATTTTTTCTTTTTTGTTATATCTATTTTCATCAAAGTATTTTTTAATATTAGGAAATAAATAGCATAATATTTTTTTATATTTATTAATTTCGTATTTATTTTTTTCAAATAAATCATCAAAATATTTCGTTGTATCAATATTATATTTTTCAGTATTATAAATGTATTCATCACCATAAACATAGCGATCCTCTGAAATATAATAAGTACTATTATTATTAATTTCATTCCATAATTCTGGGCTTTTCATTGCAATAGTTTCAATAAGCAGCATATCAAGACTATTAAGATCTTTCATATTGTTAAAGCTTGCATTAAATGTTGAATTTATTATTCTTTTAAAGTCACGTAAATCTTTAACGTTTTCCATAATGATTTTAATTAATTCTTCTTGCTCATCATCTTTAACAATAAGTTTTGAATGACTTAAATAATTATTTAAACATTTTTTTATTACATTTTGTAATACGTTTCTATCTAATTTTGGTACAGAAAACTCTAATTGCACTATTTTTTCTAAATATGAATAATCAATATCTAATTTAGATTCAAAATGCTTTTTCATAGCTGATTCATCATAAGATAAAATGTATATGATTCTTTTAAAATCAAATAAATTATGAATTGTTTTTAAAATAAATAGAATTTGCTCACTTGAACATCTTTCAAGATTATCTAAGACTAAAACTATTTTTTTATTATTAGATTCTAAATAGTTATTAATAATTTCTTTAATTCTATCAATATTCGTTGTATTTTCAAGCAAGTAATCAATTGAATATCCAATATTTGTAGTAATTGTTTTTAGATATGTTTTCGTAAATTTATTTATTTCATTTATTCTAAATCCACAATTGGTATTTTTCATTATAGTATCAAAGAAAGCAACTAATAATGATTTATTATCACCATATACCCATGGCTCAAAGTCATCTATAAATACTAAATTTTCTTTTTTTAATCTATCTTTAACATTATTTAGAATTGTTGTTTTACCAGAACCCCAATCTCCCTTTAGAGACATTACAAATTTTGAATCATTATTGCAATTAATAATAGTACTTGTTATTTGATTGATAACTTTATTTCGTTCTAGTAAATCATAATTTACTGCTTCATCTCCTATAAGAATAAATTCAGTTTCTTCGGGAATTGTATTATCATATAATTGTTTTAAGTCAAAAACATTTGGATTGCTTTTATTTTTATTTTTAATATTTAGTATAGTAATATATAAATATCTAAAAACTAATAATACTCCAATTGTAATTAAAAATATATTTGAACATAAATCTTTATATGGATATACTACAAGAATATTTTTAAATAGATGTAGCATCATTTTATAAAGTCCAATAGTAGTTAAAACAATCATACTATAAAAATCTATATAATTAACAGATTTTAAGAATAAAAGACTATGTAGTTTAAGTGATACTATCTTTATCAATATAAAGGCAAAAACACAAATAATAATAGGTAATTTTAATTTATCATATATGAATGTAAACACATTAAAATAATCAATTATAATTGTTATAGAAAGTAGTACTACTATTGTTAATAAAAAACTGATTATTCCATATTGCTTATAGATATTTTTAAAATACTTTATAAGAACCATATTATTCCTCCTAACAAAAAAAGTATCATTCTATTGAATGATACGAAATCTATTATTATTCTAACATAATATGAACTTAATGTCTATTCTTAAAAAACTTATACAAAATTTCTTTCATCAAGATTTATATTCCATAATCCTAGTTGCCCATTAACTTCTTTATTATAATTTATTTTTTTAATATTATTTAATTTCCATGCATACCCAGTTCTAACTTTGTTTCCATATGCAATATTGTTTTCTGAAATTATTTTTTTATTTAATTCTTCATTTAATTCTAGGCAATCTTCTATTTCAACAATAGCAATAATTCTTCTAGATGGAAATTTTAAATTCATATTTTCATATTTTTTCATATCCTCTTTATCTATTCCCATTCCTGCATGAATTAAAACTTTTCCTCTGTAATTAGTTTTCCAAGATCTAAACTCATATTTTTTTATTCCTTCTGCAACTAATGTTGCCCAAGGTTGTCTTAATGTTAATACTTTCAATTAAATCACCACTTATATTTTATCATAAAATCGTCGTTTTTCGCGTATCTATGAGGAATTAATAAAATATTATGGTATAATATTTTTTGAAAGGGTGTGAAGTTATGGGTAGTAATACATCTGGATTTCAAAATGAAACAGATTTGATAAGTGCATTATCAAATAAACTTTATGCAGAACTTAATGATAATTTAAAGAAGTTTATTTCATTTTTATTTCCACAAGTAAATAATAATGACAAAATTAAATGTTATAGTGGTATGGTTGGACAAAAGCCTGATATTATAATCGAAATAAATAATAAAAGAAAAAATGTAAGTATAAAAAAAGGCAGTGGAAATTCTGTACATCAAGAAGATATAGATTTATTTATGGATTTTTTAACTACATTAGATATTTCAGAAGAAGCTAAAATTGAGTTATTAAAATATCATTGGGCTGATGGTACTACTGATGGTTCTGGCAAAATTAGAGTTTCAAGTGCAGAATATAAAGCAGAGCATCAAAAAGAAATAGATTTGATTAATAGTGAATTAAATAAAAGAGAACCTTTAACTAAATTAATTACTAGAGTATTATTTAAAGGAAAAAGTGATAAATTTGATGAAGCTGATGTTGTCTATTATGGAACTATTAATGAAGGACACTGGGCAACTAAAGATGAAATAATTAAATATATGCTTAATAATAAATTTGCTATTAACTCAATACATTTCGGACCACTTACATATCAAATATGGAATAGATGTTTAAACTTTAATCCTAATACTGAAAATAGAAGAAATGTTATGCAAGTCAAATGGGGTTCACTTGAAAGAGACTTATTAATTATTGAAAAGGAACGTGTTGAAAATGAATAGAGGTACTCATTCTGGTGATTTAGCAGAAATTGATTTTGTAAAAAGGTTTAATTCTGAAAAGAATAATCAAGATTTTGACTTTTACATTAAAGATTTAGACATAAAAGAATTAAATGATGTTTATATGGTTAGAGTTACTACAAAACAGTATTCTAAATTATCTAATCAGACAGTAATGACAAGGGCTGATACATATTTAATTAATTCAAAAGATCAATTGATAAATGAACTATTATTTGATAATGACTTTTATTTAGATGAAGAAATGCTAAATGAAAAAAGCATTAATTATTCTGCTTTAGATTATAGTGGAGTATCAGTAAAAATGTCTGATTCGTCTAGATTTCAAATATTAAAACTTACACCGGAAAGTTTCAAAACGTTATTTGGAGAATATGAATTAGGCGCTGGAGCAAGTATATATTGTTTAAGAGAAGAAGAAATTGAAAAGAACGAATCAGTATTTAGTGGATGGAAGACAACCAAACAAAATGTAATTAATAAATATAAAAATGAAATTCCTGATTTAAATAAGTTAAATGATAATATTAATTTAATTGAGCAAATGAAAATTTATAAAGAATTAAAAGAATTTTCAAATAAAAGGATAGCAGAAATTATTGATAATGATAAACACATGAAAGAAATTATTTTTAATGGTTATCATATATATAATGAACCATATTCAGCAAGTTATTTTTATAAAGGTGGAAGAATTCAAAGACTTAACTATGTTCCTTTTAGTGTTACAACTGGTTCTGGGAGAAGTCATGGTGATTTCACTATTGTTTTAAAACCAAAAAATGAAACTATTGAGTAGTTTCATTTTTTTTAAGTAATTCAACTAATTGCTTTGAAATATATTCTAGTATTGGAACAATAACACTATTTCCAATTTGTTTATATGCTTGAGCACCAGTACCAATTTTATAACTATCTGGGTATCCCATGAGTTTCAAACATTCTTTTTCAGTTAATTTTCTATTTAGTTCGACAACCACTGGAACATTATTTCCTCCGGTACCCATTTTTGCTGTAAGACAAGGTGAAATACCATTTGCCCTAAATTGACATCTTGAAGGTCGTATTTCATATGCTAAAGTGTATTTGGATGTTTTATCTTTAACTTTATCAATATATGAGTCAATATTTTTTTTACAAGTTTCACTAATAATATAATCTTTATAAGTATTATTTGAATCAATTACATCATCATAAGAATATAGCAATAGTTGTTCAGGTGGGAAAATATCATCAATATTTAATTTAATATTTAAATCTTTTCTTACACCAACACAATACCAACGTTCTCTACTTTGAGGGATTCCATAATTACTAGAATTTAATACTTTATAAACATAATCATAACCTAACTCTTTTAATGTATTTAAAATTACATCTAAAGTTTTACCTTTATCATGATTTGTTAATCCTTTAACATTTTCTAAAATAAATGCTTTAGGTTGTCTTTCTCTCAATATTCTAGCTACTTCAAAAAACATTGTTCCTCTTGTATCTTCAAAACCTAATCTTTTACCAGCTATTGAAAATGATTGACATGGAAATCCGCCACATAAAATATCAAAGTCTGGAATATCTTTTGCATCTATTTTTGTAATATCTCCACTAGGATATTCTCCAAAATTATTTTCATAAACTTTAGAAACAGCTTCATCTATATCAGAACTAAAAACGCATTTACATTTTTGTTTTTCTAAAGCTAATCTAAATCCACCAAGTCCACAAAATAAATCTATAAATTTTATTTTCTTACTCATTTGTAAACTCCATTAAATTATTTATTATTTCTGTAATGACAGGTGGACTTACTGCATTACCAGATTGCTTATATAATTGAGTGTCACTCATACCATTTTTTTGAATATTATCTGTAAATTTATTATCAAATCCCTGAATTCTTAATGTCTCTAGAGGTGTTAATTTTCTAATGTAATATGTATTATTCTCTTCAAAAATAATCTTCGGACTATCAGATCTGGCAAGAAGTGTTGGAGATATTCCATAAACTGAATAAACTCTTCTTTGTCTATCTAAATCATTATGAACATCTCTTGGAAGAGTGAATTCTTTAATTATTTTATTATCAGTTTTTTTAGAAAGTTCATTCTTATCTAATCTATTTATGTATTTTTTAACTTTATCTGAATTTAAATAATATTTTTTATCAACGTTTTCTTCCAATATATTTTTTATATATGTTTTCTTATTGTGCATTTCAATTGTATTAAAAAAGTTCATTGTCTTTAGTTTATTTTCGTTTGCCCATTTTTTAATGGAAGTAATTGTAGTGTTTCTTTTATCATCCACAAATTTTTCAACTCTATAATTTAATATACCAACAATATATGTTCTTTCTCTACTTTGAGGAACTCCAGCTTCATTTGAATTAATTATAGTTATATCAAAAGTATAACCACAATCTGAAATATTCTTTAAGATTGTTTTTATCGTATTCCCATTATCATGGCTTATTAAATTTTTAACATTCTCCAAAAATAAATATTTAGGTTTTTTAGTTTTTATTATTCTTACAACATCAAAGAATAGTGTTCCTCTAATATCATTGAAACCTTTTTGCTTACCAGCTACTGAGAACGATTGACAAGGAAATCCACCACAAAGCAAATCATGATCTGGAATGTCATTTTCATTTATTGCTTTAATATCTCCATGCATATTATTGATTGAAAAATTATAACTGAATGTCATAGTTGCATACTTATCAATTTCTGAAGCAAATATAAGTTCATAATCCATTTTTGATTTTTTGAAGCCTTGTTCAAATCCACCAATTCCTGAAAAAAGAGAAGCAACTCTAATTTTATTTTTCATGGTTATACTCCTTTCTAAAAGATGAAACATCTTTTTCCTAATAAATATTTTACCATATATATTTTTAAAAATCCGCAATTTTGGCAAAAAAAAAGAAAAAAATAATTAAAGTTCAAAATCATCTTTTTCTTTGTCTTTTTCTTTGTCCCAGCCTATAATTCTATCAAAAGTTTTTTCACTAATAATTTGATTATCATATAAATCGCCAACAACTTCTGCATAAACATCTTCTTTATCTTTTCTATGAAGCATTCTTTTTAAGAAATTAATTAGTTTTTCAAATAATTGTTGCAATTCCTGAAATTGAAATTTTAAATTTAAATTGTCTTTTCTATATTCATTGATTTGTTTTTCTTGTGTTTCTACTTTTTCACTTAGACTATCTACTCTTAATTGTAATGCGTCATTGTTTTCTTTTAAATTTTTAATTCTTCTAGAATCTTGTCTAGCTTGTTTAGTAATAATATTTAAATTTGCTGATAATTCTTTAACATCTCTATATTCATCAGTTGTTTTATCAACTTTATCAATATAATCTTCTAATTTGTTTTTTTGTTCTTTAGAAATGATAAATAGATCATCTCTTAAAGGAACTTTTTTAAGTTTATTTATTTCTTCTTTAATATTATTAGAATTAGTTTTTAACTCTAATGAATTATTACTTATTGAATCTATTTCTTTTTGATGTTTTTCAATTAGTTCTTTTGTTTCTTGGTAGTTAGTCATATCGGCCACATTGATATCTCTATTTCTACCTTTCATTTTTTGTTTTAAAGTTGCATCTAAATTATATTCTTTATTATATTCTTCAATACATAAAGTTCTCATTTTATCTTGCAATTGCATTAAAGAAGTTCTAGTAAATACATCAGTTTTACCAACTTGTTTACTCATGCCAGTTTTACAATTATATTTTATTGGAACACCTACAATATGCATATGAGGACTTGTTTCATCATAATGAATAATAGCACTACATACTTTAAAGTTTGGCATTAATAATTCTAAATCATCAACTTGTTTTGAATAAACATTAGTCATTTTATGTTTATAATTTAAATCTTTTGTATCCCAAAATTTCTTATCTCCAAGTTCAATAATAATCTCACAAGCTAAATCACTTTTAGAATTATCACTTACTTTTTTAAAGTAGTCATCGATCTTCCTGTCATCTCTTTTTTGTTTATTATTGTATTCTAATCTTGCTTCTTCAAATTCAGTTTTATAAAAATCTTCTACATCTTTATAAAGGGAAGAAGTACCTTTTACAATTACAATTTGTTCTTGTTCATTATCATATTTTCTATAATTATGCTTATCACATTTTGATAAAGTTTTAGCATTTTGTATTCCGTTATTAGTCATTGAAGTTGTTCCACTTATATTATTTTTAGCAGAACTTCTAATACTATTTTTTCTATTCTTATTACTTCCCAAATGTAGAGAATATGGAAGTTCACTTATAATAATCATCTCCTTTCTTATGGCTCAATTTTGACTTGTCAAAATGTATAACCCCCTAGATATCTTGTCATGCTAACAAGATATCAGTGGGCTAAGGAATATTCCTTAGAATCCTTTATTCAATACTTTGTAATGAAACTATGTACTACATACTTTCAAAACTTCGTATTGTATGGATGAAAATATTTTATCTTCATAAAACATTTTCTTTTGTAAAAATGCTATCGCCACTTTCATTACTTCGTAACAAAACGTGCCACGCATTTTATTTTTTTAAGAGTTCCATTCTGATAGGTTTACTCGGTATATCTTTTAACTCTCTAGAGTAGTCCACATAAGTATTACTATCATCAGGAATGTAATTGAATAATTTGTTTAACTCATCTGCGTCTTTCGTAACTACAATATTTTCTTCTTTGATATATATAATTCCAAATCTATATTCTTCCATTTTAACATCTGGATCTAATTTATAATAATCTTCTAATGGGAACACTCTAACAATAGCAGAATTATCTTCTAAAAAGTTGAAGTAGAATACTTGGTCTTTAACATAGTAGATTGCTTCAGTATAAGAAACATTATAATAGTTCTTTAATCTCATAATTATTTCTCCAACTTCTTCTTCAGGTAGGTATTCACTAAATCTTATTTGTCCTATTAGATTACCAAATATACAATCTTGTTTTCTATCTATATAACCATTCTTAAATAATTCATTACATGGGTTAGCAATTGATTCTCTAAAATTAACACATTTAACAAAACATTCACTACCAACTAATTCAAGTTCTACATTATCTACATAATTCATAATTAAATCAGATTTTTCTTCACGAGTTCTTTTCTTCCATGGTTTCATTTGTCTATCATATTCTTCAGGATGAATTCCTTTATTTATAAATGCTATATCACGAGCAACTAAAATATCTTTAGCCGAATAAGTAAATGTATCGCATTTATCAGCAGTATTAATTTTATCTTGTAGCATTTCTATAGTATCTTCAATTTGTTTAGCTTTTTCTTTATAATCATCTAAACTAAATGCACCATCTACATAGGCAAGTTTAGCTCTTTCTAATCTTGCTTTTTGTGTTTCAATTTCTTTAGTAATATTTTCTCGAGGTTCATCAAAGTTTTTGATTATCATAGGAACAAAGAATTGATTAACAATAGAATCATATTCAGTTAGTTCATCAACAAAAGTTTTAAAATGTTCTTCAACATCTTTTTCTTTAACTGTTAATTTGCAATCACGACAATAATAGTAAAAGTATTCATGTCCTTTTTTCTTTGAAGCTTTACCACCTAGAATCTTGCCACATTTAGGACATAGTAATTTTTGTAAGAAGATATAAGTTAAAGTTCTTGAATAAGCACGAGAGTTATTTTTCTTTTGAAACTGACATTCTTCCCACATTTCTTTACTAACTAATGGTTCTACTACATTAGGGTAGTAAGTAGGATGTTTAGTTCTTTTACCATGAACAAAATCTCCTTTATATATTTCATTTTCAATAATATGAAGTATTGTATTATCTCTCCAATTATCTTTTCCTAGAACTTTTTCTTTCTTAAATAGATTTGCTATTTTTTGATAAGACAAACCATTATGATAAAGTTCATATATTCTAATAACAACATCTTTTGTTGATTCATCAATTACTAACTTTTTATCTTCATGCTTATAACCAAGTGGGGCTTTATGTGGAATGTGTCCTTGTTTAATTGCACCAGCTAAACCAACTTTAGTTCTTTCACTTGTTCTTTCAATTTCATTTTGAGATACACTCATCATAATACGAGATACCATTCTACCATTTGAAGTAGTAGTATTTATATCATCATTTACTAAATCTAAATAAGCATTATTTTCTTCTAGAAAAGTTATAATGTTTTCCCAATCAAAAATACTTCTTGTAATTCTATCTTGTTTTAATGCTAACATTGTATTTATTTTTTTATTTTCAATATCTTCTTTTAATCTTTCAAATTCGGGCCTGTAATTTCCTTTTTTAGCACTAATTCCCTCATCAGTATAATAATCTCCAATTTCATAACCTTTGGCTCTACAATAGTCCTCTAATCGTGTTTTTTGCTCCGGTAAACTAAATCCTTCACGAGCTTGATCTTCGGTACTAACTCGCATATAAAGACCAGCTACTTTTTTAACTTTCTTATCAGATAATTCCATAAACTCAACTCCTTTTACAAAAAAAGAGGAGTCAAAAGTATCTAGTAAAGTCTAAATACTACTGACTCCTCAAAATAATTGATATTAATTAATTTTAATTGTCTGTGTTTATATTTCATAGATGTACTTCCATTTCTAGAGCATACCTCTTTCATTGGTTATATATAGTATCACTTTTGAAAATAATGTCAATAGTTATAGATTTTTAATAAACTCTTGTAAATCACTAATATTAATATGTTTTTGTAAATTTTCTACATAAACATCTCTACCATGATTAAAAGCTAGAAATGTTGTACCTTTGATGATTATTTTATTTGGTTCTATATAATTGATATTTGTTTTCTCAACTTTACGAATAGAACCATTGATAAACGTAGGCGTAGTATTACAAAAATCGCAAATAAACTGGATTCTTGTTTTAAGCTCTTCATCAATAGGTATTTCTTTTGTTATAACTTTTAACATAATTCACCATCCTTTCTTTTTGGATGGATGATTTATATATCTTCCAAGCTCACACGTGGGAGTTCGAGACACAAAAAAATCTATCTTTCGATAGATTTATATATCAAACTCGGTAATTGTTCCGAGCAGATTCCTCAATGGAGCGGGTGATGGGAATCGGACCCACGTTATCAGCTTGGAAGGCTGGAGTTCTACCATTGAACTACACCCGCAATTGGTAGGCACTTTTAATTATACTCTAATTAGAATATTTGTCAATATAAATATTGAAAAAAATTTAATTTTAGAATATAATTAAGTTAGCCATGGCTAACTAGGAGGAATGTTATGAATGAATCATTAGAAATGTATTTAGAAACAATTTTAATACTGTCAAATGAATTAGAATGTGTAAGAGCAATAGATATAGCTAAAAAATTAAATTATTCTAAACCAAGTATATCAAAAGCTATGAATATATTAAAAGAACGAGAATATATAATTATAGAAAATAATAATATAGAATTGACTAGAAAAGGAAATTTAATAGCCAAAGAAATATATGAAAAACATAAAGTAATAACAAAATTTTTAATTAATACATTAAATTTAGATTTTAATGAAGCAGAGATTAATGCGTGTAAAATAGAGCATATAATTACAGTTAATTGTTATCAAAAAATTAAAGAAAAAGTAGGTGAAGAAGATGGAAGCAATTAAATATGTATTATTAGGTACTGGATTATCTTTTTTTGGTACAGTATTAGGAAGTTCAATTGTGTTTTTTTATAAGTCATTGAATAAAAAAATAGAAAGATGTTGTTTAGGATTTGCTGCAGGTGTAATGATGGCAGCAAGTATATTTTCATTAATAATACCATCTATGAATATATCGACAAAAGCAGGTGATAATGCATTAATACCTGTTGTTACTGGATTAGTATTAGGTGGATTATTCTTATTATTTTTAGATAGAATTATTCCACATTTACATATTGGAAATAATAAGCCTGAAGGAATAAAAACTAAATTAGAAAAATCATTTTTACTTGTGTTAGCAGTAACATTACATAATATACCAGAAGGAATGGCAGTAGGAGTTTCTTTTGCTCTTGCAAGTAAAACAGGAGATATAACATTAGCTAGTGCATTTGCTCTTGCAATAGGTATGTGTTTACAAAATATACCTGAAGGAGCTGCTGTAGCACTACCAGTTAAAGAAGCAACTAAAAATAAAAAGGAATCGTTTTTACTTGGTAGTATGTCTGGTATAGTAGAACCAATTTTTGGTGTTATTACAGTATTAGTTGTTGGAATTGTATCTAAATTATTACCTTATTTTTTATCATTTGCTGCAGGTGCTATGATATATGTAATAGTTGAAGAATTAATTCCTGAAAGTATAGATAATGATGGAAACTCTAATATTGGTGTAATAAGTTTTATGGTAGGCTTTATTATAATGCTTATTTTAGATATTGCATTGGGTTAAGTTCGAATAATTTAAACAATAACAACTTTTTGTTGTTTTTTTATATACTAATTTTTTGTGTTATGCTATAATTGATACGTAGATTTTAGGAGGTAAAAAAATGGTATATTCAAAAGAAATAGAAAATATGTGCACTGTTAAAAAAGGTGTAGATCATGGACCAGCTCCAATTCCTGAAGAAGGAAAATGGGTTAAAGTTAAAGAAGTTAAAGATGTTTCAGGATTAACTCATGGTATTGGTTGGTGTGCACCACAACAAGGAGCATGTAAACTAACATTAAATATTAAAAATGGTATTATTGAAGAAGCTTTAGTAGAAACTATAGGATGTTCTGGAATGACTCATTCAGCTGCTATGGCTGGAGAAATTTTACCAGGAAAAACTATATTAGAAGCATTAAATACTGATTTAGTATGTGATGCTATTAATACAGCAATGAGAGAGTTGTTTTTACAAATAGTTTATGGACGTAGTCAATCAGCTTTCTCCGAAGGTGGACTTCCAGTAGGTGCTGGACTTGAAGATTTAGGAAAAGGTACTCGTAGTCAAGTAGGTACTATTTATTCAAGTAAAGTAAAAGGTCCTAGATATTTAGAACTTGCCGAAGGTTATATTGTTGAAATTGGTTTAGATGAAGAAAATCAAATCATTGGATATAAATATGTTAATCTAGGTAAAATGATGGAAAATATTAAGAAAGGTATTGAGCCAATGGAAGCTATTGAAAAAGCTAGTGGAACTTATGGAAGATTCGATGAAGCTGTTAAAAAGATAGATCCAAGAGCTGAGTAAGGAGGAGTAGTATGGCAGTAACATTTGAAAGTTATGACAGAAGAATTAATCAAATTAAACCAGTAATGGATAAATATGGTATAAAAGATTTTGAAGATGCATTAAAAATCTGTACTGATTTAGGATTTAATCCTTATGAAATAGTAAAAGGTGTTCAACCAATTTGCTTTGAAAATGCAGCATGGGCTTATACATTAGGTGCAGCTATTGCAATTAAAAAAGGTTGTAAAAAAGCTAGTGATGCAGCTAAAGCTATTGGTGAAGGATTACAAGCTTTCTGTATTCCAGGAAGTGTAGCTGATGATAGAAAAGTAGGACTTGGTCATGGTAATTTAGCAAGTATGCTTTTATCTGAAGAAACAAAATGTTTTGCATTTTTAGCAGGTCACGAATCATTTGCTGCAGCAGAAGGTGCTATTGGAATTGCAAGAAGTGCTAATAAAGTAAGAAAAGAACCATTAAGAGTAATTTTAAATGGATTAGGTAAAGATGCTGCACAAGTAATTTCTAGAATTAATGGATTTACTTATGTACAAACTGATTTTGACTTTTTCAAAGGAGAAGTTAATGTAGTTAAAGAAATCGCTTATTCAAAAGGTGAAAGAAGTAAAGTTAGATGTTATGGATGTAACGATGTTCGTGAAGGTGTTGCAATCATGCATATGGAAGGTGTAGATGTATCTATTACAGGTAACTCAACTAATCCAACTCGTTTCCAACATCCAGTTGCTGGAACATATAAAAAAGAATGTATAGAAATGGGTAAAAAATATTTTTCAGTTGCATCAGGTGGAGGTACAGGACGTACACTTCATCCAGATAATATGGCAGCAGGTCCTGCAAGTTATGGTATGACAGATACTATGGGAAGAATGCATTCAGATGCACAATTTGCAGGTTCTTCATCTGTTCCAGCTCATGTTGAAATGATGGGATTAATAGGTATGGGTAATAATCCAATGGTAGGTGCTACAGTTGCTGTTGCAGTTGCCGTAGAGGAAGCACAAAAATAATTGTGCTTTTTTTATTATAAAAACAAATATTAATCAAAATAAAAAAGTATTGATTTATAATAGCTTTTTTTAATATACTATATATGGTAGGTGATTATGTGAAAAAAATTAGAGATATTATAATAGTTATAAGTATTGTAGTTTGTTTAGTAGTAATATATATAGCTAAACAACAAACAAAAAAGGAGTATAAATATCAAAAAGGGTTCGAGTTATATGTAGATGAAAATTTTGATATATATGATGATTTAAAAAGTGGATATCCTATAATGGTTGATTTAGGGAGTGACTCATGTGCTCCTTGTAGAGAAATGAAACCTACATTAGTATTATTAAATAAAGAATTGCAGGGAAAAGCAAAGATCAAAATTATTGATGTTGTTAAAAATAAAGATAAAACACAAGGATTTAATTACAGAACACTTCCAACACAAGTATTTTTTGATGCAGAAGGAAATTTTTATAAAGGACATGAGGGAATATTAAGTAAACATGAAATATTAAAAATTTTTAAAGAAATGGGGTATGACTTTGATAAATGATATTTTAGGATACTTAGGAAGTATCATAAATAATAATTATTTACTAGCACCTATTGTATCACTAGTTGCAGGAATCATTGCATCACTTAGTCCATGTAATTTATCAAGTATTCCTTTAGTAATAGGTTATATTACTAAAAATAGTAAATATAATTCATTTCTTTTATCTATTGTTTTTTCAATAGGTTCTGCATGTACTTTTGTAGTTTTAGGAATAATGGCAAGTACTTTGAATACGGGATTTTATTTTGTTGGTGATTGGTGGTATGTTGTATTATCCTTTATTTGTATTATTATGGTTTTAGAATTTTGGGACGTTATTCATATTATTCCTAGTGGTTCTAAATTATTATCTAACTATCATGGAAAAGGAATTATTGGAGCATTAATAACAGGAATTTTAGCAGGTTTGGTAGCAAGTCCTTGTTCTACTCCTGTACTAGTAGTAATACTTACTATTGCAGGAACAAAAGGTAGTATTTTATATGGTGTTATCTTATTAATATATTATTCTATAGGACATTCAGCTCTTGCGATTATTACAGGTATTAGTTCAAAAAAAGTTTTATTAATTAAACAAAATAAAAATTATAAAATACTTAATAAAATAGTAACATATGGATTTGGTATTATAATTTTACTTATGTCATTTTACTTCTTTTATTTAGGTGTATAGTATGCTATAATTATAATATCAGGTAGTAGGTACCGGGCCATTATGGCAACAGTTAGTCTGTGGGATATATTCCTGCAGACTTTTTTTAGGAGGTAAATATGAAAGAACTTAAAGGTCTCACAAGTAGGGAAGTAAAAGAATTACAAGAAAAATATGGTAAAAATGAATTGTCTTTAGAAAAACATAAACCATTTATTTTTAAAATATTTGAAATACTATGTGAACCAATGTTTATTTTATTAATTATTGCATCACTTATTTATTTCGTTTTAGGTGAACCAAGGGATGGAATAATTATGCTTATATTTGTTATAGGTATTATAATGATAGACATAATTCAAGAATGGAAAACGGATAAAACATTAAAAGCATTAAAAGATTTATCAGAACCTAAAGTAACAGTATTAAGAGATGGAAAAAAAGTTGAAATATTAAGTAGTAATTTAGTACCCGGTGACATAATGTTTATATGTGAAGGTGAAAAAATACCTGCAGATGGATATGTTTTAAAATGTAATGGATTATGTATTGATGAATCATCTCTTACTGGTGAATCTGTAGGAGTTTTTAAAACCACAGAAGATGATAATAATGATTCATATTTTAAAACTAATTATTGTTATCAGGGAACATTAGTACAATTAGGTACAGGAGTTATTAAAGTTGATAAAATAGGAAACAATACTGAATATGGTAAAATAGGTAAAAGTATTGATTCAGCTAAAGAATTGCAAACGCCACTTCAAGTACAAATAGATAAATTAGTTATGTCATGTGCAGTAGTTGCATTTATTTTATTTGTTTTAGTTGGAATATTTACATTTTTTAATTTAGATGAATTAGAATTAAAAGAAAGAATTATTGAAAGTATTTTATCTGGTATTACATTAGCTATGGCAATGATACCAGAAGAATTTCCAGTTGTTCTTACAGTATTCTTGTCCATGGGTGCATGGAGACTAGCAAAGAAAAATTCTTTAATTAAAAAGTTACCAGCTGTTGAAACATTGGGTGCTGTTTCAGTATTATGTGTTGATAAAACAGGTACTATTACTAAAAACCAAATGGAAGTAAGTGATGTTGTTGCAAAAAATAAAGAAGAATTAGCATATATTATGACATTATGTTGTGAGGAAGAAACATATGATTCAATGGAACATGCTATGTTTAATTATGCTAGTAAATTAAAAATTAGCAAAAAAGAAATATTAAAACATAAAACTTATAAAAATTATCCATTTGACAATGATACTAAAATAGTAGGTGCAATAAGAGAATATAAAAATGAAAAAGTTTTGTGTGTTAAAGGATCTCCAGAGACTGTTATGAATCTATGTGGCATTAATATGGATAAAGAAATAGAAGAAATGGAAAAAAAAGGATTAAGAGTTATTGCAGTTGCTAAAAAAATAATAAAAAAAGAACTTGAAAATCTAACAGATTATAAACTCGATTTTGTAGGCTTAGTTGGATTAATTGATCCTCCAAAAGATAATATTGAAAAAGATATTGAAATATGTAATAAAGCTGGTGTTAGAGTAATAATGATTACTGGAGATAATGGTATCACAGCTTCAACTATTGCTAAATCAATTGGAATTAAAAATGCAGATAATATTATTACTGGAAAAGAATTAGATGAAATGTCTTTTGAAGAATTAAAAGAAAAGGTTAAAAAAACATCAATTTTTTCTCGTGTAATTCCAGAACACAAAATGAAAATAGTAAAAGCACTACAAGCAAATAATGAAATCGTAGGAATGACAGGTGATGGTGTAAATGATGCACCTGCACTAAAGCAAGCTAATATTGGAATTGCAATGGGTATGCGTGGAAGTGAAGTGTCACGTGAAGCTTCCGATTTAGTATTACTTGATGATAATTTTCATACCATAGTAAGTACTATAGAAGATGCAAGAAGAATATATGATAATATTAAAAAGGCTATTGGATATATATTTGTAATTCATATTCCTATTGCATTATCATCACTTATAGGTCCTATGATTGGTATAGAACCTGCATCATTGATGTTACTTCCTCTTCATGTTGTATTACTTGAATTAGTAATAGACCCAACTTGTTCAATTGTTCTTGAAAGACAACCTCATGAAGCTAATATAATGAATATACCACCAAGAGACGCTTCAAAACCTATTGTCGATAAAAGAATATTATTTAAAAGTATCTTACAGGGGTTAATAATATTTTTATCATCATTCATAACTTATTATTTATTATTAAATAATACTGGTAATCAAGCACTTGCAAGAACTATGGGATTATTAATTATTGTAATTTCAAATATTTTCTTAGTTCAAGAAATTAGTAGTGATTATGATTATATGATAACTACATTCTTTAAATTAGTTAAAGATAAAGTATTAATATTTATTACATTTGCAATAATAATTATATTTATGACTATAATTTACTCACCATTAAATGAGATATTTAAATTACATTTTTTAACGTTTACACAATTATTATTAGTTGTATTAATTTCATTTATATCTGTAATTTGGTATGATTTTGTTAAATTAATAAAAAGAAACAAATAGTTTCTTTTTTATGTTATACTATAAGTGTTAAATAAAAGTTACGAAGGGAAGTATGTTGTATGTTAAAAAAATTAGGAATGAAAACATTATTAGTTGGGGGTTGTATAATTTTAGTAGTAACTACTTGTATGGTTGGTGTTGTAACTACATTTAATCAAAAATTTAAGGTTACTGATTTAGGTCTTAAAGATATGTCTGAATTAGTTACACAAACATGCACAGTAACTGTAATTCAAGATTCAAAGAAAAACTTAACATTTTTTAAAGATTATAAAATTCCTTTAACTGAAAGTAGACAAATTTTTAGTTATGATTTTGATGTAGATGCATCAATTAAGTTTAATAAGATTACTTTTGATGTAGATAATAAAAATAAAATTATTACATTTAATTTACCACATGCGAAAGTTTATAAAACAACAATTATTTTAGATTCATTTAATTCTTATTATGAATCAGATAGTTTGTTTACTGAAATAGACTTAAGTGAAAATAATGATGCTAAAAAACAAATGGCTATTGATGCGGAAGAAAAATGTATTAAAAATAAATTATTGGAAAATGCTGATAAAAATGCGGAAGAATTACTTAAAGGACTTGTAAAGAGTAATTCGAAAATTAAAGATTATAAAGTTTTATTTAAATATAATAATTAGAGGTGAATTATGAAAAAATTTTTAAGAAAAATTATAGGTATAATATTTATGGCTGTTGTATTATACTTTGTATACAAGTATATAACAAGATAAAATAGTACAAAAAATTTGTACTTTTTTTTGAATTTAATACATATAATTTTTTAGAAAGCGAGGAAAAATTATGGAAACATTAAAAGTATCAAGTAAATCAAATCCTAATTCAGTTGCTGGAGCTTTAGCTAATGTTATGAGAGAAAAGGGTAGTGTAGAAATACAAGCTATAGGTGCTGGAGCACTAAACCAAGCAATTAAATCAATTGCTATTGCAAGAGGTTTTGTAGCACCTACAGGGAAAAATCTTTTCTGCATTCCCGCATTTACCGATATTACTATAGATGGTGAAGAAAGGACTGCTATTAAATTAATTGTAGAAGCTAAATAGCTTCCTTTTTTATATATATTACTAAAATTATTCTACATAATCTCATATTGACGATTATTATATTTTTTGTTAGAATAATAAAAGCTTAGGGATGGGTGATTTTATGAAAAATATTTTAATCAGTAATTTGAATGAAAAAAATGTAGAACATTGTACAACAGACTTTGGTTTATGGTTAAGAAGAACAATTGATAAACCGTTTAAAAAGTTATGTAATATTTTTACAAATGCTAATATTATAAAAGAAAATCAAGGAGAAGGAATGACAGATGAAGAATATTTTAGTTCTCTAAATCTTGATTATATTCCACTAGAAAATTATGAAATAAGTAAAGATAAGAATAATATAATAGTTGAGCGTTATCCTAAATTAGAGTCAAATGAACCATATATATTTGTATGTAATCATACATGTCCAGAAGATATTGAAACTGTTTTAAATATACTAGATAGAAATGCTTATTTAATACTAGGTTCTATTGAATCATTACAATATAATCCTGAAATGTATTTATCTTTTCTTAATGGGATGATTCCATTTGATATAATGGATAATAAGCAAAGAAAAGAAGTATTTCAAAAAATGCTTAGAGTATTAAAAACTAATAGTATTTTAATTTTTCCTGAGGGTTCGCATAATTATAGCCCTAATAATTTAATTAATCCTTTATTTGATGGGCCTGTTAATTTAGCACTTCAAACTAAAAGAAAGATTGTTATTGTTACAATGGTAAAAGATCAAGAAAATAATGTTTCATATATAGACGTTAGTAATCCGATAGATATTGAAAAAATCAAAGTTGATTTAACTGGATTAAATTCAAATGATTACAATAAAATTGAAAAATATTATATTAAAAGTTTATCATCTAATTTAAGAGATAGAATGGCTACTGCTGTATATCATATAATATCTAGACATTTTGAAACAATAACAAGAAATGAACATTTTGATATTGAAGAAAAAATAAGAATGGAAAAAATAAAAGATGCATTTTCTAAGTTAAAATGGAATCGTGATGTATTTGATGCAGAATATTTAGTAAAAAAAACAAAGGATGATTTAGAATATGAAGATGTTTTATGTTCTATAAGTAATTTACTTATAAATAATCCATCAATGATAAAGTTATTAGGAAAAGAATGGATATTACTAAACGAAAGTATTTTAAGAAAAAATGTTGCTAATAGAACGAGAGAATACTGGGTTTCTACTCAAGAAAAATCTGATACATCTAAGAAGATAAAAAAGAGAAAATAATTTTATAAAATTTCTCTTTTTTTTTATGATATAATGGTTATAATTGGGAGGGGATAATAATGATTGAATACGATATACCATTCGTGTGTTTAATATTTACTACAATGATATCTATAATTTTTTTCTCTAAGAAAAAAATTGAATTAGAAGAAAATTATTATTTTAAAAATATTTTAATATTCACTTTATTAGTTAATATATGCAATTTTGTTTCTCATTATGGCGCTAGTATATATTTAGTTGATACAGTAAATAATTGGTATGCTAATTTATTTGCGATTATGAATAAAATCGGTTCTTGGTTTATTGTAATTATTACTTTTAATGTCATGTCATATATGCTATACATATCTTTTGAAAAATATAGAAATAATTTTAAATTTTATAAGATGATTAATAATATATTTTATATAATTTTTGGTATTTTGATTATGAGTTTAGAATTTAATGTAATAAAAGAAGGGGCTATTACTAGTGGCAATGGTTCATCTGTTTCTTTAGCTTTTGGATTAGTTTTTTTTAGTTTGATAATTGCTATTATAGTTGCTTTAGCAAACATTAAAGTATATGATAAAAGATATATGTCTATTTATATTATAATTCCATTAATAATTGGATTAGGATTCTTTGTAATGTTTCATCCGGAATTTAATATATATGATTTAATATTATGTTTGTTATGCTATTTGATGTATTTTACTATTGAAAATCCTGATATAAAAATGTTAAATCAAATGGAATTAGCCAAAAATGAAGCTGAAAGAGCTAATAGAGCAAAATCAGATTTTTTATCTAGTATGTCACATGAAATAAGAACTCCATTAAATGCTATAGTAGGTTTATCTGAAGATAATTTAACGTATTATGATAAACTACCTAATGAAGTTATAGAAAATTCTAAAGATATTTTAAATGCTTCACAAACATTACTTGAAATTGTAGGTAATATTTTAGATTTTAATAAGATAGAAGCTAATAAGATGGAAATAATTGATGGAGTATATAATTTTAAAGAAGAAATAGAAAATATGTGTAAGGTAACTCAAACACGAATTGGAGAAAAAAATATAATATTTAATTTATCTATAGCAGATGATATTCCTTATGAATTAATAGGTGATAAAGGCAAGGTTAAAGAAATTATAAATAATTTATTAACAAACGCTATTAAATATACTGATCAAGGAAGTATAAATTTAAATATTAAATGTATAAATGATACTAATAAAAATATTTCTAACATAATTATTACTTGCCAAGATACTGGTAAGGGTATAAAAGCAGAACATATAAGTAGATTATTTAACAAGTTTGATAGATTAGATATTGAAAAAAATACAACAGCAGAAGGAACTGGACTTGGACTAGCTATTACTAAATCATTGGTTGAAATGATGGATGGTAAAATAAATGTTCAATCACAGTATGGTAAAGGTTCATTATTTATGGTTCAAATATCACAAAAGATCAGTAAATTAATTAAACCTATTACTGATAAAGATGTTTCTAAAATTTATAATGTTCAAAATGAAAATACTGTATTATATAAAGGTAAAAAATTATTAGTTGTAGATGATAATAAATTAAATATTAAAGTAGCTAGAAGAGCACTTAAAGATTTTAATTTTGTAATTGATGAATGTTATGATGGAAAAGAATGTTTAGAAAAAATTAATTCTGGTAATACTTATGATTTAATATTAATGGATATAATGATGCCTAATATGAATGGAGAAAAATGTATTGCTGAGTTAAAGAATTTAAATCATTTAATACACCAGTAATTGCTTTAACAGCTGATGCTATTGCTGGAGTAAAAGAAAAATATTTAAAAGAAGGATTTGTAGATTATATTGCCAAACCATTTTCTAAAGAACAAATAAAAGAGAAATTAGACAAAGTCTTTTCAAATAGTTCTTCATTATAATTATAATTAGTATATAAATGAAAAATATTATATTTATGACTTAGTTGGATTTCATACTCAACTAGGTTTTTATATTATAATAAAAAATAA
>SAMEA3663006__coassemble_336_pt1 | contig 22873 bp, 25 predicted proteins | sample SAMEA3663006__metabat2_low_PE_028 | metagenome-assembled genome bin SAMEA3663006 (sample SAMEA3663006) | pig gut metagenome | biome: pig gut; feature: pig-associated habitat; material: faeces | place: France | collected 2012
TCATGAAAAGTAAAACCAAGAACATCAATTTCGCCTTGTGCTTCATCATAATCAGCTTTAATACTGTCTTGTAATTCTTTAATTCTTTTTTTAATTCTTGAATCATTTGTTGTAAGTCTCTTGTATCTAATTCAGTGTAATCAACAAATCCATTTGTTTCAGCAAACTCTATATTTGTTAATCCTCTTCTTTTATAATTATTTATTATTTCTAATATATTTGGATTTCTTTTCAATTCATTAAGTGCTATTTTAATATCAATTATGTTATTTTCAACAGATATAGTATTCATCATATAACGCTCTAAGTTTATACTATTTTTTATATTAGTTCCATATATTCTAACATCATGTAATTTGTTTAGTGAATCTAATCCTTTCAAAGTTTCTAATTCTGGATTATTTTCTAGTCTCAATTTTCTTAAGTTAGTTAAATTTCCAATACTTAATTTTTTAATATTGACGTCATTTTTGATTGATAGATATTCTAATTTTTTTAGATTTTGTATAGGTGTAAAATCAGTTATATGATTTATATAAGGATTTATTTCTAAAGCATATTCATCCTTTATACTATTAAAATCAATACCTTCTATTTTTAGTTTTATTAGGTTTTGAAGGCATCCTATTTCATCAATATTAGATGCATTTGTTATACTTAAACTTTTAATTTTATTTAAATCCTCTATTTTGAATATTTTGAATTCTTTAGAACTTAATGAAATGTTTCTTGGATATCCCATTTCTCTTAATTTTTCATCTATTATTAATGCAAATTCATAACTTAATTCCATTCTAGCACCCCCATTAGTAACACATATTCTATCATCAAACCTAGTTATTGTCAAATTTTACACAAAGAAAAAAAGATTTATATAATCTTTTCATCAATAACTTTGAATTTTAAACGATCAGCAATTGTAGTTAAGAACTCTGAATTAGTTGGTCTCGATTTTTCATAACTTAAACTATATCCGAAATAATCGTGTAAAACACTACATTCTACTCTATTACAACTAACTTCTATAGCATGTCTTATAGCTCTTTCAACTCTAGGAACTGTCGTTTTATATTTTATAGCTATTTCTGGATATAATTCTTTAGTTACTGCTCCCATACAATCTCTGTTTTTAAAAACAAATATTACACTATCTTTAATATATTGAAAACCTTTAATATGTGATGGTATACCTAATTCATGTAACATTTTTACTACAATTTCTTCTATATTTTCTTTTTTTGTAACAATTTTAATATTTTTTTCTGCATCATTTACTTCTTTTATTTTTTTATATAACATATCAGGTTCATATGGTTTTAGAATCATATATTTTACACCACGTTCAGAAAGTTTTTGTATTATTTCAGGTGAATTATAACTAGATTGAACAAGAACTTTTACTTTTATTTGTTTCTTCTTCATCTCATCAATCATCCATATACCATCATTTTTAGGCATAATTAAATCTAATAATATTACATCAATATTATCTTTATTTCGTTCAATAAATCTTAATCCATCTTCTCCATTTCCTGCTTGGTATAATATTTCAACTTCTTCATTGTCTTTAAAATATTCTTCAAGAAATGATTGCAACCCTGCATTATCATCAACAATTACTAATCTTATCATAAATTCCTCTTTCTAAATGTAAAAAGGAGTCGTTATTTTAAAACAACTCCTTTAATTTTATTTATTTTATCAATATCTAGTGATGCACCACCAACTAAAACTCCAGAAACATTTTCAATACTATTTATTGAATCAATATTTTTTTCATTAACACTTCCACCATATAAAACTTTAACATCGTGATTTTTGTATAATGAATTAAATATGTCTTTTATATAATCTATTGTTTCTTTAATTTCATCATTTGTTGGTATTACACCAGTTCCAATTGACCAGATGGGTTCGTAAGCAATAATAATTTTTTCAACATTACTAACATTCTTTAAACAATTTTCAATTTGTTCTTTAAGAACATCTTTTGTTTCGTTATTGTCACGTTCTTCTTTTGTTTCCCCAATACAAAGTATAACATTTAGATTGTTTTTTAGAGCACTAATTACCTTTTTGTTAACAGTACAATTAGTATCACCAAATAATTGTCTTCTTTCACTATGACCTAATATTGTATAATTTACTCCTAAGCTTTTTAATTGTAAACTACTAACTTCTCCAGTAAATGCCCCTTTATCTTCATAGTATGCATCCTGACTTCCACATGAATAATTTTTATTGACAAACATGTGTAAATAAATATTTGGAGGACAAACAATAAAATTCTTAGAACCATCTAATTTTTCAACATATTCTTTAACTTCATCATATGTAAAATTCATTTTTAGATTAGCAGCTACTATTTTTTCCATTTGAAAATTCCTTTCAATGTTGCTTTAAATCCATTTTTAACTGAATTTTTTTCTTCACTAGTTTCTCCATTAATTGCTAATCTATAAACATCTAAAACTCTTTCTGCAAAATATTTACTAGAATATGTATCAGCATTTATTCTAGCCTGTTTACTGAATTGTTGTAATTTTGATGGTTCATCAATAAATGATTTTACATATTTTTTATATTCTTTTTTAGTATCAAATAAATGTCCATTTAATCCATCAATAATAACATTTCTAAATGATTCATCATCAACAGCAACAACAGGAAGTGATGCAGCCATAGCTTCGATTACTGTTAAACCTTGTGTTTCTGATTTAGATGCTGTTGCAAAAATATCTGCAATTTGATAATAAAGTGTTACTTCTGTCCATGGAACTTTTCCTGTGAATATAACATTATCATCTATTTTTAATTTATGGACTAAATTTTTATATGTATCCATATCTGGTCCATCTCCAACAATTAATAGTTTAGCTTTGTATTCTCGAGCTAATTCTTGATGAGCTTCTATTAATACGTCAACAGATTTTTCTTGTCCAAGTCTTCCGACATATAAAATAACAAAATCACCTTTATTTAATCCGTGTTTTTTTCTTATTTCTTCTAATTTGGCTGGATCAGTATTTTCTTTATAAAATTTTTCTACTTCAATTCCTGTAGGAATAATATGAACATTTCTTGTATATTTATATTTTTCTTTAAATAAATCGTAAGTTTTTTTAGTAGGCACAATAAGTTCTGTTGCTGTTTGGTTGCAGTAAAAATTAGTTAAATATTCTACAATTTTTTTGCTAGTATTATTAAAGTATCCTTTAGTTATATAATGAACATAGTCTTCATACATTGTATGATATGTATGTACTAATGGAATATTATATTGTTTTGCTATTATACGTGCAAAAGTACCTACACCAAATTCTGTATGTGAATGAATTACATCTAAATTCCATTTTTTAATTTTATTAATTGCCTTTAATGGGTAAACACCTGTTAATCTATAATCATAAATACCAATAGGTACACCTGGTATTCTAATTATATGCTCATCGTTCTCATATTTATATCTCATGTTTTCAGTATTTACAGTAACAATATAAACTTGATGTCCTTTTTTTCTTAATGCATTTTCAAGCATTGATACACTTGTTGATACTCCATTTATATATGGAGGATAAGTGTCTGTAAAAATTCCTATTCTCATAATATACTCCTATTTTTCATTAATTATATCAATACCTGGCAATACTTTACCTTCTAATAATTCTAAAGATGCTCCACCACCAGTTGATATATGACTAAATTTGTCTTTATATCCAAAATTTATTGCAGCAGAAGCACTATCTCCTCCACCAACAATAGTTTTAGCACCTGATTCAGTTAAAGCCTTACATATTTCTTTTGTTCCATTTTCATATGCTTTTTCTTCAAACATTCCAACAGGTCCATTCCAAATAATAGTTTTACTGTCATTAATGTGTTGCTTAAATAGTTTAACACTTTGATTTCCAATGTCAAGTCCTATTTCGTCATCTTTTATATCACTAATAAAACATTCTCTAACATCTGTTGGTTTTTCAATACTTTTTGAACAAACTACATCAATAGGTAAAACAATTTTATCTTCATGTTCTTTTAATATTTTTTTACAGAATTCTATATTTTCTTCATCTAATAATGATTTTCCAATTGGAAGACCTGATGCTTTTAAGAAAGTAAAGGCCATTCCTCCACCAATTAAAATATGATCTGCTATTTTTACTAAATTTTCAATAACACCTATTTTATCACTTACTTTAGAACCTCCTAAAATAACTGTTAAAGGTCTCTCTGGTTCATTAATAGCTGGTAGTAAATTTTCTAATTCTTTTTCTATTAGGAAACCTATTCCATTAGGTAAATGACTAGCAATACCTACATTCGATGCATGTGCTCTATGTGCTGTTCCAAATGCATCATTAATATAAATATCTCCTAATGATGCCCAATATGCCCCTAATTCTGGGTCATTTTTACTTTCTTTTTTACCATCTAGATCTTCATATCTAGTATTTTGAATAAGAAGTACATCTTTAGGTTTCATTTCATTTATTGCATCTTCTAATTCTTTACCCCTTGTCATATCAACAAATACTATATCTTTATCTAGTAATTCACTTAACCTTAATGCTACAGGTTCTAATGTATTTTTTTCTAGGTCTTGTTCTTCTTTCACACGACCTAAATGTGACATTAAAATAACTTTAGCATTATTATCTATAGCATATTGTATTGTTTTTAAACTTTCTTTAATTCTATTATCATCTGTAATATTTCCATCTTTTATTGGAACATTAAAATCTACTCTTATTATTACTTTTTTATTATCTAAATCAAAATCTTTTATACTTTTTTTCATTATATATTCTCCTTATCATATCATAGTCTTATTATACATTTTTTTAATTAAAAAAACAATGTACTAGACATTGTTATGTAAAGTTTACTTGTTTATTTAATTATATAAATACTATATAGTAATTTTGCATATTAATGTTCTTTTTTAAAATAAAAACACTTTTCTATGATTACCATAATCATATTATATTTTAAAATTAAGCATTACCATTTAATATTAGTTTAGAATATCTTAGCTGTTATTATCTATGAGTGACATATCATATCCCACTTCGTACTGTAAAAAATTATTTGCATCTTTATAAACTCTAACGTAATATGCAAAAATATTAATATCTGTTGGATTATTAATATTTTTATTCAAATACTTATTTTCAATCATTTCTCTACATAATATTCTTGTATCAAAATTTTCATTTTCCATATCAGAATAGTTTTCTTGAGATGCTAACATATATAATTTAGCAGCACTTATTAAATTATTTTCAAATACACTCTTTTCTCTTAGTTTATTATTTTTAATTGAACTACTAAGCGAAGCATATGAAAGTATTCCTATTGTACTTGTAATAATTATTATTGCCATTAATTCAATTAGAGTAAATCCTCTATTTTTCATATTATCACCTACTATATATTATAACATAAATCAAAAAGAATACATATGTACTCTTTTATATATTGTTTATTAAATTATAACCAATATCATACACTATATCATTATCACTATTTTTATATATTTATTTTCAATTAATATACAGCGTCACCAGCATTTTTAAGCATCTTACTCTGTGGTTGGAATAGAACAATCATCTGCTCTTTCATCACCTGATTCAGCATCAACAAAATATTCATAACCATTACCAGTTTTTTTAATTGTCAATATCATATTATTAGGAAAACATTTTTTTGTTTTTGGATTTTTTATATCTATATCCACAAAACCATCAGATTTAAGTCTTCCTAGTGTAATATTTAGAGGAGTGTTTTCATCCACTGGAAGAGATTCAATATTATCATCTCCCCAAGTTTTTAAACTTGCTTTGATTGAATTTATTTGACTGTTATATAATTTTTCTTTATTTTTCTTTATTGTTGAATCAATTATAGGAACAGTAATTAAGGTAATAACTGCAAGAACACCTAAAATTGCAAGTAATTCAACAAGTGTAAAACCCTTATTTTTCATATTCTCACCTATTATAATTATATAATAAAAAAAAAGATATGTCTATCTTTCTTTATATGAGTCACACATTGTAAGTTCTTTACAGTCACAACAACAAGGCTCACAAGGACATACCTTTATTTCTTTTTTGATACATACTTTTTTATCTGTATCACAATATTTACAATTATATACTGTACATTTAATTTCTTTCATAATATCACCATTAATATTATGGTCAAAAATTAAAAATTATTTCATCATATCTATTAAATATGCTGCAGTTCTTACCATTTGGCAAGTATAACTATTTTCATTATCATACCAAGCAACTACTTGAACTTGGAATAAATCTTCATCAATTTTAGTTACCATAGTTTGAGTTGCATCAAATAATGAACCTTCAGTAATACCAATAATATCAGAAGATACTAATGGTTCTTCAGTATAACCATATGAAGCATTTGCTACACTTTTCATATGAGCATTAATTGCTTCTTTAGTAATATCATGTCCTTTAACTACAGCAACTAATATTGTAGTTGAACCTGTAGGTACAGGAACACGTTGTGCTGAACCAATTAGTTTTCCTTTTAATTCTGGAATAACTAATCCAATTGCTTTTGCAGCACCTGTTGAATTTGGAACTATATTAACAGCTCCAGCTCTAGCTCTTCTTAAGTCACCTTTTCTATGTGGTCCATCAAGAATCATTTGATCTCCAGTGTATGCATGAACTGTAGTCATAATACCTGATTTAATTTCAGCAAAATCATTTAATGCTTTAGCCATAGGTGCTAAACAGTTTGTTGTACATGAAGCTGCACTTATAATATTATCAGTTGGTTTTAAAATATCTTCATTTACTCCATATACTATTGTTGGTAAATCATCTCCAGCAGGTGCTGAAATAATTACTTTTTTAGCACCAGCATTAATATGTGCCATAGATTTTTCTTTAGATGCAAAGAATCCAGTACATTCTAATACTACATCAACATCTAATTCTTTCCATGGTAAATTATTAGGATCTGCTTCTTTATAAATTTTAATTTCTTCACCATCTACTACTATAGCATCTTCTTTTGCTTCTACAGTATGACCTTCATATCTTTTTTGAGCTGAGTCATATTTTAATAGATGAGCAAGCATTTCAGGACTTGTTAAGTCATTAATTGCTACTATATCATATCCTTCTTTTTTAAACATTTGACGGAATGCAAGTCTACCTATTCTTCCGAATCCATTAATTGCTATTTTTATCATTTTATAACCTCTTTTCTAATCTTCTTTAAATCCACTTCCACCAATGAATTCTCTAAGAATTGAATCTTTTGGGACTTCATCACTTGGTATAGGAAGAAAATTTCTTAAAAAATTTATTAATCTAATTGCTTCTGGATAAACTGGATCATCTTCTTCAACTGAAAATAATAGTGGTTCAGCATAAGTTTTTAATACACCTAATTCATATACTAAAGCTGTATTAACAACTATATCAGCATCATCCTGGAATGGGAAAATAAATTTTTCTTCCCCTTCTCTAATGTTCTTCCACATATTAAGTGTTGAAGATGCAGAATGTCCTCTAAATTTATTATCTCTAACAATTCTTCTTAGTCTTCTAGTATCACTAGTATGAATTCTATTATGATCATCAATATTCAATTGTGTTAAAGGACTAATATATATTTTAAATTTATTTTTTCTTTCAATTGAACATGTTAATTCATCATTTAGTGCATGAAGACCTTCTATAATTATTATGTCATTATCTTTAATTTGTAACCATTTATTTTTAAATTCTTTTTTACCTAAAATAAAATTATATTGTGGTAGTAATACTTTTTTACCATCTAATAATTCTGATAATTGTCTATTAAATAATTCTAAATCAATAGCTCTTATACTTTCAAAATCATATTCTCCATTTGGTAATTTGGGAGTATCTATTCTATCTAGAAAGTAATCATCAACACTTATAGCATGAGTTTTAAATCCTAAAGTTTGTAAGTATACTGCAAGTTTTTTACTTGTAGTAGTTTTACCACTTGAAGAAGGACCCGCAATAAGTACAATTTTAATATTTTTATCTTGATATACTAAGTTACTAACATTAGCAAGTTGACTTTCAAAATTGGCTTCGGCAAGTCGAATTACTTCATCATATCTACCTAAAGAAACCATTTTATTTAAGTCTGATGCACAATCAATTCCAATTCTTTCTCCCCAATTAGTATAATCTAGGAATTTATCAAATACTAATCTATGGTGTTTATAATCTAATGTACATTCTGGATTATATATATCAGGCATACTTAATACAAATCCATCACCTTTAATATATGTTAATTTAAAACAATCAATTTGCTTAGTAGAATATGCCATTTCTGTAAAGAAATAATCATAATAATCATCTAATCTATAAAGATTAACAAATGTATTACTAATATATCTTAGAACTTTTACTTTATCCATTTGTTTTTCTTTTTTAAAATATCTAATTGCTTCTAATCTTGGAACAGATACTCTTACAAAATGTAGGTCTTCTTCAATTAGAGATTTCATTTCATCTTCTACTCTTTTAAGAAGTGTTTTATTTAATTTAACTCCTCTAATTTCACAATATACACCTTTATCAATAGAGTGTTCAATTTTTATATGAGTATCTTTACCAAATACTCTCTTAGCAGCAACTATTAACATAAATTGTAAACTAGAACAATATACAGTATTACCTTCTACACTTGTTCTATCATAAAAATCTACATTACAATTCTTTTCGCATTCAGTATCTAAATTAGTAATATTATTATCTACTTTTGCTACTAATATAGGATAACTATAATTTTTTTGAAAATCTTTACTTAGTTCATAATAAGTTATATTTTTTGGAAATTCTCTAGCTGTATCGTTCTTATAATTAACTTTAACTATTCTGTTCATTTTATCCCTCTATTCTATATACATTCTATCATTTTTTTTAGTTTTTGTATATAAAATATGTATATTTTACATATTATATATAGGAGGTGGGATATGCTTATTCCTACTGTTATAGAAAAAAATAATAATCATGAACGTGCATATGATTTATATTCAAGATTACTTAAAGATAGAATAATTTTTATTGGTGGAGAAATTAATGATAATTTAGCAAATATTATTATTTCAGAAATACTTTATTTAGATAGTATTAATCATGATGACATAAGTGTTTATATTAATTCACCTGGTGGAAGTGTTACTGCTGGTCTTGCTATATATGATACTTTTAATTTAGTTAAAAGTGATATAAAAACGATTGGAATTGGCATATCTGCTAGTATGGGAGCATTACTTCTTTCAAGTGGTGAAAAAGGAAAAAGATATTGTCTTAAAAATAGCGAAGTTATGATTCATCAACCATTAGGAGGTTGTGAAGGTCAAGCAACAGAAATAAAAATTGCATGTGAACATATATTAAAAGTTAAAAAAAATATTAATGAAATATTATCTAAAAATACTAATAAAGATATTACAATCATTGAAAAAGATACTGAAAGAGATTATTTTATGGATGCTACCGAAGCATTAAATTATGGATTAATTGATGAGATATTATAAAAAAACCTAACAATTTGTTAGGTTTTTATAAATTATCTTTATTAATTGAAATGACAGGTCTTAATCCAAAATTAGCAGAATCATCAACAGCTCTATAAGTTACATCACTTGTACCAACTCCCCAAGCACAATAATCAAAATTTGTGACTACAGATGTAGTCCAATAATTACCACCATTGTCTAAAAGAAAATTATATTCTGATGTAATTGGTATGTTCGTTTGCCATGTTCCATCAAATGATTGATTTGACACTAATTTTTTTATCTCATATGCTGAAATAATTCTAGGATTTAATTCCTTATCCCATGTTTGAGTATCGTTTTTAAGTTTACTATTTAAAATAGTACTACCATCTACAATCTTACCAGTATCATTCCATTGACAACTTGGAGTAGTATTATGATCTAAAATTAGTTTAAGTCTATATTCGTTTTTATTATCATTATAAGCATACCATTTCATACATCCTGTTTTTGTACCAGCTGTGCTTACTGCTTCACCTTCTGTACAAAGACTGTTAGTTTCCGGATTAAAATATATTACATCACCATCATCGAAAGATGTATATGAGCATTCTTCATCAATATTTATTCTACTATCTATTATTTTAGCACAATATCTATTATTATATATAGAACCATTAACTTTTCCTTTATTATCAATTTCCATGCTTCCATTTTCTGATGTTCCCGTTTGCACATCAATATTTTCATTTGTTTTTTCTTCAGTTACGATTCCATCAGCTATAGAATAATAATTTTTTAATCCTCCTCTATCAGAGTTATCCATATCTGCCGCTTTTATATAACCTTTTACGCTAGCTTCGAAGGCTTTTATTTTTGATTTTTCCATTATTTTTGTAATACCTGGAACTGCTATTCCGACAATTATTCCAAGAACTATTATTACTGCTAATAATTCTACTAAAGTAAATCCTCGTTTCATACCATCACCTATTATAAGTATAACACAAAAAAGATCATTGATAGATCTTTTTTTATTTTAACTATTTAATAATTTATAAATTTCTCTAACAGGTAGCACTTTACCTTGACTAACGATTTTCCCATCAATTACAAGTCCTGGTAAATTTTTTATTCCATAACTATTATTATCATTCACTTCTTCTATCTTAATATTTTTATTTGTATCATCTACAGCACGTCTTACCATTTTAAGTAGTTTCATGCCATTACTAGAGTTACTGCCAATAATTCTTACTGTGATAATATCACCTCCTCATGTAATAATCATACTACACAAGTGTGGTCGAATTTTGTAGAAATAATGGTAAATTATGAAAAAAATAGATAAATCCACTTATTTTGAAATTATAACTCTAATACCAGCCAAAACATAATTTATATTACTATTAGGATCTAATTCTTTATAATAAACTCTTTTATCACGATTATTTAAAATAGGATCATTATAAAATAATGATCCATCAGTAAATATTTATTCTTGAATAGTAATTCTTCTTATAGAAGAACCAGTATTTCCTTGTTCATCAATAGCAGTATAATAAATAGTATATGTTCCCGCAACACCTAAACTTAAATCAGTTTTAGCATATACTATTACATTATTACCTAAAGCATCTTGTGCACTAACACCATCCATAACATCAAATGTTAATTGACTTTTAGCTATTGTAGTATCACCAGGATGTGTAATAACAGGATTTGTTGTATTTACAACTGTAACAAATCTTTCTATAGTCATTTCTTCTTTTCCATCATCATTTACATCAATATAATATTCAACTATATATGTGTCTAATGTATTAGTTGTCATTGAATCTAGTAATTGATAATCCTTTGTATAATATCTAGTTCTTACACTACTAGATATATCAATATCATTATATGTTGCGATAACTCCAGGATCACTCCAAGTATTACCTTTTTCAATAGTCATTTTTTCTTCTCCTAGAAGTTTGAATACAATCTTAGTATAATCTTTTATATCAGTATTATCAAATACTTTACAAGTATCATATATTCTATAAGAAGTTACTCCGTTTTCATAGACATAATTAACAAATTTATCATAATAAGATTCATCAATTTCTTTTTTATCAACATATCCTAATTCAACTAATTCACCTAATCTTATACATCCATTTTTATTATTAACCATATCAGTTTTGGATAAATAATCTTTAGCAGCATCTATAATTAATTCATTTTTAGCATTTTCAATTTTATCCTCACCAGTTTTTATTACTGTTGTAAGTGTTACAGTTGAAAGTAAAAATATTATTACTAATACAATTAATACTGCAATCATTTCTACTAATGTGAAACCTTTTTTATTCATTTTATTCTCCTACCTTTTATTAATTATAACATAAAAAAACTAGAAAAATCTAGTTTATTAATTTTTGTCTTTTAATATCTCCCCAATCGTTTTTTTTCTAAATACTTTATCCATGGAAATCCTTTACAATATAACACTTTTTAAGTCATATAATATTTATATACTCATAGTCTAATTTACCTATAAGTTAACAAAAAAACAGTAAATATACTGTCTTATCCATATAACCTTTTCAAATAAATATTTTTAATATGTATTATTATTTCTTTCAATAATTTATCATTATTTATATTTCTTCTTTTATAATCATTAAGAATGCCAAAAGATACTTTATAATATTAAATACTTCTTTAGAATAATTATAATATATATTTAATTAGCATTAAGTAAACTATTAGAGAATTGTTCTTTTACTATATTATAAACTTTATCTACTTCACTTTTTTCTCCTTCAATAGCTACTACATATGATTTTTCAGGATATTCATAATCATCTATTTCGAATTTAACATTTCCTTTTTTATATACATATCTTTTTCTAATTAATGTATTATCTTTCTTATAATTAAGAAAATCTAAAATTGATTCTACTGCATCATCATCTGTAAATTCTATAGATTTTGACTCTCTTCTTTCAATTAGAATATCATCAGTTATATTGTCATCTTTAAAATCCAATAGTTTTTTAATTATATTATTTTTTTCTTTTATAGTAATTCTTGCCATTGTTTTGTTAGTATTTTTATAAAGAGTTCTTGATTGATTAGTTTCTTCAATAAATTCATAACCATTATTCTTACAATATTCAATATATGGATCAATTTCTTCTACTTTAAAACTATATTCATATTCCATTATTTGAACATCTCCTTTTTTCAAAAATATTATATTACAATAATTTTCAGTTTACAATAATAAAAAAACTAGATTATTCTAGTTCTTCTTTCTTTAATCTTCATTTACTAAGTATGTATATACTTTTATATTACGATATATTCCATAGCGATCTTTATATTTCTTTCTTATGACTCCATCTACTTTAAAACTATGATGTTCTAATAATTTACATGATGGAATATTTTCTTCCATAACTTCTGCTATGATTAAATTTATATTGTCATTTTTAGCTTTTTCTAAAAACTCTTTTAAAACACAAGACATAATTCCTTTATTTTGAAATTCTCTTCCTAAATTATAAGATATTTCAGCGAAATCATGTTTCTTATTAACTGTATATGTGAAACTACCGACAGCCATATTGTTATAGTCAATTACGAATGAATTTTCATTAGAGACAAAAAAGTTAATTGCTTTTTCAGCATCTTCAATTGTTTTATGAAGAGGATATAACATGTATCTTGCTACTTCTTCATCACTTGTCCAATTGTTAAACATATCATCTCTATCTTTTGATTCAAATCTACGTATTTTTAAATTTTCCATAGTTATACTACCTTTCTAAAAATCTTTTAGTATTTAAACACATCCTTAATATTTTCAATTTCATAAATCAATTATTTGCTGTTATCAAGTAATAAGTTATGTCTTCGCAATACATCATATAACATTGAAATTGCTTAACATTTTACTCTTCTAGTATAAAAATGTCAATAATTTCCTCATAACCTTTTTTCATAAACATTATATCTATTAGTTATAGAAAAAAGTAGTAAAGTATTTCTCACTTACTACTCTTTTCTTAATCATTTTATTTTTTTCTTCCCAATTTTTTTAATTCATTTACATATTTTTTGATATCTTCATATTTCATTACTTTATCTTTACATTTAAAAGTATAGCACCAATTAAATTTATTATTACAAGTTCTATTAGTTGTTAATAACGTTGTTTTTGGGATAACTATTCTTCATTTCTTAAAGTTATTATGTATCTTGATATTTTTTGATTTATTACTTTATCAAAAACAATTTTTTCAAATTCACCATTATTTTTTAATATTACTTTTTTAGATGCTTCATTATCCTCTAAGCATGTTATAAGAATTTTTTTTGTATACATTTTCTTATATTTTTTTATTATTAAACCTAAGGCTCTTGTAGCATAATTCTTATTTCTTTCTTCTTTTTTTATGTAATAAGCAACATGACCAAATCTTTCAAAATAATCTTGATTTAGTTGATGTCTCATATCAATTGTTCCAACTACTTTATCATTATCAATTATCCAAAAGGTTGTAGCAGGGACATCTTTTTTAGCAATTTTTTTCCCTATTCTCCTATTTTTTAATCTTATTATCATTTCATTAAATGTTTCATTATTTCTTAATGCAGCATTTCCTAATTCGTTATAATCATTATTTTCTTTTGCAGAATCAAGCAAATCGAAATAAGAATTTTTATATTTTTCACTTGGTAAAACTATTTTCATCTTAAGTCCACCCTCTTAATAAAAAATGAATTATATCCTTTAAATTATTATTTAAAGTTATATTTTTCCAATTCAAAAAATCTTTACTATTATATAACATCAAAAAAAATAATTGTCAATAATAAAATGTAAGTTGCATTTGTTTACTTAGCTAACTATAAAGTTTTTATAAACAAAAAAAACCTAGACTAAAAAAGTCTAAGTCTTATTATTATGCTTGGATTAATTTACCATGCTTTAATAGATTTAGTAGTTTCAGGTTTTGACTATATGTTTCTGAATAATTACTTATTATACTTATTATATTATTCTTAGCTAATCTTTTAGTGATTTTTCTTCCAACCATACCATTAGCTCTACTTGTTGCATCAGGTCATATATTAACATCTAATTCATACGAGTATTCAACCCTACACTTATAAAGTACCATTATAAATGCATATATATCAAGGTTTTATATATTATATGGACAACCAGTAATACATTATACTAAAAAAAAGACTAGATTAATTTCTAGTTCGTTTTAGTAAGAAAAGCAATATATATCTGCTCTATCATTATTTTTATCAAATCGAGATGTTAATCTATTTTTTAAAACAGCATCTAGATTCATATTACTTTTTTCCATTATTCTTTTGCTTGCTGGATTTTCAGATGAACAATTTGACAAAATCATATAAAATCCTTCTGCTTTTAAATAATCAAGTACTGCTGTAAGCATTTGAGTACCATATCCTAAACCATGCCATTTTGAACCAATAGCATACCCTACTTCACAAGTTTTGTTCACATAGTCAATATTAAATACTGAAATACTTCCTATAGCTTGATTAGATTTTTTTTCTTCTATACACCATGTATATGCATTTTGTCTTTCATATTTAGATAATATGTGAGCAACATATTCTGTTGTTTCATTTAAATCTTTATGAACTTCCCATTCTAAATGTTTTACAGTTTCTTTATCAGTTGCCCAATTGTTATACATCATTTCAGCATCTTCCATAACAAATTTTCTTAGTTTTAAATCTTTTGTATTTATTTCTTTTGTTCCACTATTTTTCATATTTTTTTGTCCTCCCGTTGTCCACAATTATTTCTTTTTTTTCAATACATGTACCATCGGTTTTATAAATTGCTACTGCAACAATACTAGGAGATTCCTTTAATATTCTTGATAATATATCATCATTTGAAATAAATTCTGGTATGTCATCGTAATCCATTATTGGATTATCACAAAACATATACATGAAATTTTCAATTTCATTTGCAGAAGCACCTATTTCATAATGATCTTTATAAAATCTAACAATACGGTATGTTTCATCTTTTTCTGTATACCATTCATATTCTCCTAAATCAAACCCTCTTAATTCTTTAGCAGTAATATTAAAATTCATATAAACACCTTTTTTTCTATTGTTATATTACCATAATATGGTTTTTTATTCAATAATTCTATATGTTTAAATAAAAAAGTAGTATTGGAAGAATATACACTTTAGTGCATAAAAAAAGACAGTAATACTAACTGTCCATTTTCATTATTTATTATAGTTAGAAGTTCCTCCTAAATGTTGTTCACCCATTTTAACTAATCTTTTAGTGATTTCTCCTCCAACCATACCATTAGCTCTACTTGTTGCATCAGGTCCCATATTAACACCTAATTCATTAGCTATTTCATATTTCATTTTTTCAATAGCTTGTTTAGCACCTGGTACAACGAAACGGTTATCTTTATTTGTCATAATTTCACCTCCTGTACACTATTAAATTGTGTACATTTGAAAAAATTATACTTTTATTTTATTGGTAAATTATAGTAAATCATCATAATTGTCATTTTCTAATTTTTTGATAATTTCAATATTAGCTATACATTTATCAATTAATGCTTCATAATCAAATCTTTTTTCTGCTTCTATACATTTTTCTAATTTAGGATTTATAACAGGATGTCTTGGTAAGAAAATTGTACAGCAATCTTCAAAAGGTAAAATACTTGTTTCATATGTTCCTATTTTTTCAGCAATTTTAATTATTTCTAATTTATCTAAACATGCTACTGGTCTAATAATAGGCATATTAGTAACACTATTAATTACAGACATAGATGTAATTGTTTGACTTGCAACTTGTCCAACACTTTCACCATTAATAATAATTTCACAACCACGCATTTTAGCATATTTAGTTGCTATTCTATACATCATACGACGCATAATAGTAATCATATAATTTGGTGGACAATTTTTATAAATTGCTTCTTGAATTTCAGTAAATGGTACAACATGTACTTTAACATTTCCTGAATATTCATTAATAATGCTAGCAAGCTTAATTACTTTATTTTTTGCCTCTAAACTAGTATGAGGTGGAGATTCAAAATATAGGCAATCAATATCTACACCACGTTTAAGTGCTAAATAACCAGCAACTGGTGAATCAATACCACCAGATAACATAAGCATACCTTTTCCTTGAATACCAACAGGATAACCACCACTACCTTTTAATTCATTAGTATATATAAATGTACCCTCTGGTCTAATTTCAATATGTAATAACATATCAGGATTATGTACATCTACCTTACAATCAAAATTTTTAAGAATTAAACCACCAATTACATGATTAAATTCTTGTGAATGAATTTCAAAAGTTTTATCTGCTCTTTTAGTTTCTACTTTAAAAGTATTAAAACTTTCATGTGATACAATTTCAAGTATTTTTGATTTTATATTATCAATATTATTATCAACTTTATGACAAATAACTATACTATGAATTCCAAATATTTTAGATAATTTTTTAGCAATTTCATCAATATATTTATTATCACAATTAATATACATTCTAACACGATCATAATCAATTTCATACTCATAGTCTGAAATTAAATTATTGATATTTTTGACTAGCATTTTAATAAACATTTTTCTATTTTCTTTTTTTGTAGTTAATTCACCATATTTAATTAAAATTAAACGTTCCATAACATCCCTCCAAAACATGCATATTATAGCACAATTAAAAAATAATATCTAGTTAGATATTATTTAATCTTTTTATATAGTATACCTTTTCTATTTTTCAAAAATTCTATATCATCATTATGCATATCTTTTTTATTTAAAATAATAGCATTATCTCTATTTAAAAATATAAAAATATGACTCTTATTCTCAACTATTTTTAATCCTGCATAAAAAATAACAATATCTTTTAAATTTTTGCATCTAAAGTATTCATCATGAAGTTTAATATTATCTTTAAAAGTATTAGTCTTTTCCATTAAATATAATGTATTATTAACTTTTCTTCTTGCAATATAATCATTAATCATAAAATACATTGGAATAAAGAAAATAGAAAAATAAAATAACCACATATATTTAGTAAAACCAATAATCATAAGAATTATTGCTAATATGATAATAACTATATTTCTAAAATTATAAATAGATTTATAAAGCGCTAAATCTAAAAGATCATCTTTAGTATATGTAAAATTTAAATCTATATAACATTTTTTTAGATTTTTATGTAAGTATTTAAATAATTTATCATGTTCCTCAGAAGCAGGAACAAAATTATCATTTTTCTTTTTGTATTGTTCTTCTAGATATTCATAATAAATGAACATAATATCCGTAAGTTCCTTTTTTTGTAATTTAGTTTTTTCACAATCTAAATTACGATGTAATAAATATACATCATCAAATGTATTAATATGAATATCATCACTTATATCTTGATGTCTTTCAATTGTAAATAAGTATTTTAATTCCTCTTCTTTAACATTTAAATCTAATTCCTCTTTAAGTTCTCTTAAAGCTGCTTGAATACTTGTCTCTCCAGAAATTACATGACCAGCAGTAGAAATTGCCCAAAGATTAGCAAAAGTTTCTTTTTTAGGACTTCTTTTTTGAACTAATAATTCATTCTTATCATTAATTATCCATATATGAACAGTCCTATGTATATCGCCATCTTTATATATTTCTTTTCTTTCTTTACTACCTATAATATTTCCGTTTTTATCTAAAATATCAAGTATTTCCATAAATCATCCCTTTGCTTCTTTTTCAATTTTATTTATATATAAAGTAATATATTTCTCTTGAATAATAGATCCCGGATAATTATTAGAAAGTAAATCATTTTTAATAATATTTTTTACTTCATCAGGCGATACCTTATTAATTAAATGAAGTCTAACATTATCATCATTAACAAAACCATTAAACTTTTTATTATTGATTAAATTATTAATAGCAAACTCTAATTGTTTTCTACCATAAGCTTCATAAGTTCTAAGAGATGCTTCATTTAATATATCTTGTTTTAATTCATCAACATCAATACTAACAACTTTATCAACATATTTAGAAACATTAAATTCTCCATCATTATATCTTTTAACAATTTCTAATGCTTCAACATTTGTTAAATTATCAATAATTTTTTGTCTAGTACCATTATTTCTAGTAAATCCACTTACCTTATTAGATGTAATATAATTTTTTAAACCTTTTTTTGCAAAATCAATTGTATATTTATTAGCAGTATTAATAATAGCATCTTGTAAAAGTATTTCCTTATCTCTATTAGTTATTATAGGTTTTTCAAGTTCTTCATATATTTCATTATTAATTAAATTATACATATAATCATAAATCTTTTTAATATATTCCGGATTGTTAATTTTATCAAAATGACTAACAAAATGACTAAGATTTTTTTCTCTATCAAGAGATGTAATAATTAATTCTGTAACTTCCATATGATTAATTACATTTTTTACAATTGATGTAGTAATATTTCTATCATTTAAAAACTTCTTAATATTCTTTCCGTTAATAAAAGTATTTTGATATTTGACATTTATAAAATCTTTTAAATCATCACAACTAATATTATGGAGTCTACATTGAGTTTTTAATTTATTAACATATTCACTTATATAATATGATAATTCATAATTATAAGATACTTTATTATCAATAGCATATGAAATATTACCATCTGTCATAGAAAATGGTGAAGGTTCAAGTAAGCCTTCTTTAACATATTTATTAGAATTGACAAAATTAGCTATTTTATTAGCATCCACAAAATTAGTTAATTTAATAACAATATCATCAACTCGAGTAACTGAAGAAATTAATGATGCATGTGTGATATTATTATCAGCTAAAAATTCAAAAATTAAATTAGCACTCTTTAAAATATGTTTCTTATCTTGTGGAATAAATATTTTAATATTTTTTTGTTTATTTATATTTTCTATATTATTTGTAAACTGACAAAAATAATTCCAATTATCAGGTCTGATGACATTAATATTATTTTTGAATTTAAATGTATCAATCCAATATTTAAAATTATTATCTATACTTTCACTTTCAATTCCAAAACATATCAAGTTACTATATATAAAATTTGATGTTATATCCAAATTAGGATTGCTTAGTGCAATATCGGCAATATGAATTAAGAATTCGTCGATTCTATCGAATCTACTTACTTTAATCAATTATATCTTCCATTTCTACTAAGTATGTTTCTTCTTTAATTTTACGCGCTAATTCTAAAACATCTTTTAAATCTATAGTATCTTCCCCTGCATCAGGAATGAAATCATTTTGTTCAATTTCATATTCATTAACTGAAACCGGAATTTTTATTTCTGTGCCATTTTCATTTACTGTTCTTATTTCCATAATCTCACATCCTATTATATAAAAATTATATCATAAGAAATAAAAAAAGGCACTAATTAGGCCTTATTTTTTGTAATATTCAACTAATTTATTTTGAATACCAGGTTCAACTTTATTTAATGTATTAATACTTAATTGTAAAGCCTTCTTGTATTCACCTTTAAAGAATAGCATTTCTGAATATGCTAAATTTTTATCAAGTTCTTCATATTTAGATCTATATCTATTACCATAAACCATAGTCATCTCAGCAAATGCAGCAGATTTAACCATTTCTTTAGATCTATTATGTAATTTAATAACTAAATCTCTAGCTGTTTCAACTCTCATATTTAAATTATCAATATTAATTGGACTTTTATTAAGTTCAGCAATTAATTCCTTAATAGCACCTTGTGCTTCTTGTAATTCTACAAAATAATTATCTGGTATAACAGGTAATTCATATTCTCTTAATAATTTTCTTGATCTTCTAAGAATTTTTTTAACCTCTTCTAATTGTTGTCTAGCTCTAGATTCATCATCTTTCATACTTCCTATTGTATCTAAAGTTTGATCTAGGCTTTCTTCTATTAGTCTTAGTCTTGCTACTAAGTTTTCAAGTTCTTTATTTATTTTAGAAAAAGAAAATGCATTATTTTGTGTGTGTTCAATTAATACTTTATAATCATCATTTAATTTTTTTAGTTCCTCACGAATTTTTTGTAGTAAATTAATATCTTCTTCCTCTAAATTGTATACTTTTTTAATTGACTCGAGTTTTTTAAATATTTCATTTACAAGTTTGTTCATTCTACTTAATTTTTTTTGGAAATTAGCAATTGTATCACTATATTCTTTCTTGTTAACTTTTTCTTTTTCAAAATCGTCAAAAACATTTTCAAAATATTCCATTAAAACTTTAAGTTCTAAAAGACTATCTTTCATATCAAGCATTTTAGCACGTTCTAGAATATCATTAATTTTTTTATTAGCTTCTGAAACATTATATTCTACATTTAAATAATCTAATGTATAACCTTGTTTTTTTAATTCCTCATAATTTTCTAATACTTCTTTAATTTTTTTAGGTAAAATATTTTCTGCCATTAAAACAATTTGTGGCATTTCATCAATAACAATAGTCATATGTTTTAACATATCCTCTATAGTATTTACAGTATTATCAACTTCATTATATCTATTAGAATCTAATATATCTTCATACTCTTCAAATTTATGTGCTATAGCACCAAATTGAAGATTAACCGTTTCAGCAATGTCAGCATAATCATTTTCTGATTCTTTAAATTTATCATATAATTCTCTATATTCTTTTTTATATTTAGTAATTACTTTTCTACTGCGTTCTTCACTTGTAGTAATATCTTTTATATCATCTAATAAGAATTCGGCATTTGTTCTTACTTTGTATATTTCCATTTCCAATTTTGCTATTTTATATAAAGTTGATTTGTAATCTCTTTGTGATAAACAATAATCAGCTTCTAAAATCATATCAGTAATTTTAGGAATTTGAACATCTCTTATATCACTAAGACGTTTATTCCATTCTTTATACATTGTTTCAATTTTTTCATTTTTTCTATATGTTTCTATTTTAGATAGTTCAGGTACTATTGGAGTACTTACTATTTTATTTTTTTCTATATCTAATTTTTCTATTTGTTTTTTATACCCTTTATTCTTAGCAGATCGAATTGCATAAAGAACACTAATAACTGAAATAATAGTAATAACAATGATTGTTATACCAATTAATGTTATTTCATCCATACAAACACCTCGCTATCTTAATTTTATCATAAAAATAAATGTTTTTGTATAGTTTTTGTCAAATTTAATAAAACATGTTATACTAGAACGTGTTTTCGGAGGAGATATTAATGAATAATGATAATATATTTGATTTTATAAATACCCTACCTGAAGTTGTTGATATTATTGGTTATGGATCAGGTGTTAAAAACCAAGAAGGATATACTGATGATATAAAAAGACAAATTGATTTAATATTAACAGTAAATGATATATATGAATTTCATAAATTAAATTTTAAAAAGTATCCTAATATATATAGTAATATTGGAATTAAATTAATAAAACATGTTAATAGTATAGGAACAGATATAAATTATGTTAGCAATATTGATTATAAAAACAATACTTATAAGATTGGCGTAATTAATAAAAATGACCTAAGTAAAGACTTGATTACATGGGATAATATGTATATGGCTGGAAGATGCCAAAAACCAATTAGCACTCTAAAGATAAGAGATAAAGTAAAAAATGAAATAATATATAATAGATTAAATGCATTAAAAATTGCACTTCTTTTAAATCATAATAAAACTATTACGGAACAAGAATTATACGAAACAATATGTAGTTTATCTTATATCGGAGATATAAGAATGACTATGCATTGTGAAAATCCTGATAAGATAAAGAATATTGTGAACGGTTCTAAAATAGAATTTAGAGAAATATATAATGAAGTAAATGACAATTTATTTGATATAAAGAATAATATAATTAGTACTAATACTGATAAAATATTAACTTCTATATTAGATATACCAGAATCTTTATTAAAATACTTACATAAACATATGGATTTAAATAATATTAATATTGATGAATTAAATAATAATATAATTAACTATTTAAAAATAACAAATTTTAAATCGAGTATTGCACAACCAATTAAGAGTATTATCATTAATGGAACAGAAAAGAGTTTAAATTATTTAAAAGAAAAAAGGAAAAAAGGAAAATGCTTGTAAAATAAAGGGAAAGTGTGTCAATAATTTAGGAAAATGTCTTAAAAATTTTTAAACATTAACGGGAAAATAT
>SAMEA3663006__coassemble_338_pt1 | contig 22542 bp, 26 predicted proteins | sample SAMEA3663006__metabat2_low_PE_028 | metagenome-assembled genome bin SAMEA3663006 (sample SAMEA3663006) | pig gut metagenome | biome: pig gut; feature: pig-associated habitat; material: faeces | place: France | collected 2012
TTAATACATGGTGTTATAATTATTTAAAAGAAGTATAAAACTTCTTTTTTTTGTTTCTAATAATTATATATTTAATTTCTCCTTCTTTTAATTTTAATTTATATTCTTTTTTATTTAATAAAAATGAATCATCTACATATGATTGTTTTATTTTATAAGTTCCTGGTAATAATCCACCTGTATTATTTTCCCCAATTTCTTCTTTATTTTTATATATTTTAAATATTGAATTGGTAATAATATTTTCATTATCATCAAAATTGATTATTCTAATACCACAAGGTTTAATTCTTTTACTTTTAAAATTTATTGTCAAATCTTTATTTTCTACATTTAAATTAATTTTTTCTAATTTAAACCATGTTGTTTTTGTTGTTTCTTTTAACGTATATTTACCGTTATCTAAACTAAGAATTATTCTTCCGTTATCATCAGTTTTATATGTATTTATTATCTTATTATCTTTATATAAATTAAATGTTGCGCTTGCAATTCCGTCATTATTTATGTCTGTTTTGTTTATAATTATATTAGATTTTAAGTAATTAGTGTTAGCATCTATAATATATGTTTTTGTACTAAAAAAGCTTAATAATAATAAAATTATTTGCATTTTTATTCTCCATTCTATAAAATTATGTGAAAATAAACATTTTTTATACAAAAAGCATTGAAATTTAAGGATTTATTTGTTATTCTTTATTAGATATATTTAGGGGGTATAGATATGAGAGGAAAAGAAATTTTATTTAGAAAAAAAGAATTACTTAAAAGAAAAGAAAGTTTAAGATTAAGACAACAAATAATAAGTATGGTTATTAAAAAGTGGACAGAAAATGAAATTAATGATTTTATAAATTCAAATTCAAATTTAAGGATACATACTGAAGAAGAGATAAAAAATCATATATTAAATAATTATATGTATTTATTTAATAAAGATGAGTTATATAATTTAAATAAAATTAAAAGAAAATAATATGTTTTGACAATATCCTGATTTAGTGTTATTATATTGTAATATTTTTTTAGTGGGTGATGTTATGAAGAATTTATATTATATTGTTGGAACTATATTTGCAATATCTATTTTTACAAATATTATCTTTTCAAATATGTTTAATAAAAACATTAAATTAAATTATTATGGTTCTAAAAATAAGAAACGTATTATGAAGCTTTTTAAGAAACATATTATAAATAATGAAAAGCGTGAACAAAAAATAATGAAAAAACGTGAAGAAAAGAAAAAGAAAAAAATGGTTAGACAACATCTTATAGAATTAAAGATGGAAAGATTATCACAAATAGAAGTAGATAAATATAATAAAAATACATTAGAAAAAGCAAAACAACATAATCGCTTATTAACATTGGAAATTGAAAAAATACAAAAACTAAATTGTAAAGATTTTAAAGAGAAAAAGAAAATTGCATAATATTCTTTTTTTTTATGTTATACTTGTATTAGGTGATATGATGGGTGTGTTTAATGAATTGAATGTTTTGTTTGAAGAAACATATAGTACTATAAAAAAAAGAAAAGATAAAAAAAATATAAATAATTTAAAAGATAAAACTGGGAAATTACAAGAAAAGAAGGATAATAAATTAAAGGGTGTAGTTAATTTAGAAATAAATAGAAGAGGTATAAAATCATGAAAAATCTTAAAACATTACAATTTTTTTTAGTAGTAGTTATGTTTTTATGTTTTGTTTTATTTTTATATAATTTTATCACACATGTTAGTTATATATTACCTTTGGTAATAATGATTATTGCATTTATAGGAACAATGATTTTATCTATTATCATTAATAAAATGGATTTTGATTATAAAAGATTAATAAAATATGAAAATGAAGATAAAATTAGAATAGAAGCAATTAATAATGTTGAAAATAGACTTAAAAAAGAAGGAAAAAATAATACGATAACATATATAGAAAAAAATAAATTAGTAGAAGATGAAATAGATAGATTAAAAAAACAATAAAAAAAGAGAAGATATTATTAAATATTTTCTCTTTTCATTTTGTATCTTGTTTCAGTTTCATCTATAACTTTAAAACCTAGTTTAGTGTATAAATTAATTGCTTTTTCATTATTCTTATAAACCCATAAATATACATTTTTATTTTTTACACTATTTATTAAATTTGTTCCAATTCCTTTATTTCTGTATTCATCATATAAATATATTTCATCAATTAAGACTCCGTCTTCAAAATCTCTTACTAAAAATATTCCAGCAATTGAATCATTTATAATAACCATTTTAGTGTCATCTAAAAACTCTTTAACAGACACATCAACATATTCTTTTATTTTATCCTCATTTCCTTCTCCAAATTCATCAGGACTTGAAAATATTGTTTCTAATTTAATATCTTTTATCAATTCGATATTCATCTCTGTTGCTTTAATTAACTTATACATAAAACCACCTGTGAAGTATTATATCATCTTTTTTTGTATAATACTAGTTTGATTCACTTATTTTTTTTAATCCATCCTTAATAAATAACATTACAGTTATTGGATTACTTTCATCAATTATATTTTTATATTCCTTTTTAATTTTATCAACATTTTCGTAATAATATTTTTTGTCACTTTTGTTTTTTATAACTCTTTTTTCTATTTTTGATAATTTTTTTATTTTTTTATTAAATTCTGTATTTCCTTCTTCAATATTTTCATTAATAATATCAATATTATCATATAAATGATAATTATTTTTTTTAATAATTTTAAATACATATTTAAACGCATAGAATATAATATCTAAATTTAAAATAGAAGTTGTATATAAATATTCGTTTTCATAATATGTTGTTTGTTTAATTATATCATTTCCATAGATGCATCCATATGTTTGATCTATCATATTTTCCATGTATTCTAATTTTTCTTTATCTAAATTAGATTCTATAATTTCATTTATAATGGAATCTAATTTATTCAAATTTGATATATAATTATATCCAATCATAAGTTTAAGTTCTTTTTCATCTTTGTCTTGCAATAAATTATTTTTATATATTTCTAGTCTTCTTTTTTCAAGTAAGTTTTGAATTATTAGAATAATAATAAATATAAAAGTTACAATAGACATTAATATTATTATGTTTTTCATATTATTACTCCTTTTCACTATGTTAATTATTATATCAAAAATAAAATAAATTGTAACAAAAAAATGAATCATTTGATTCATTTATTTTAAAAACCTAATTCACTTAAAATACTATCGACTTCATTTTTATAGCTTCCGTCAACATCTAAATACATTAAAGTATCACCCTTACGGCTAACAACATAATATGTATCTTTACTTGTTAGAGTATATTTAGAATACTTATCTTTAGAAACAGAAGTTTCTTTATCTTTTTCAGTTTTGTTTTCTCTAAATGCACTTCTGTTGACAGTAAAGGAATTTTTACATGCATCTACACTTTTAAAAATTAAGAATTCTATTTGATAACCTGCATTTTCATTTGATGCTATTAATGCAGTTTTTACTAAGTCTTGTTTGCCCTGGTTGTATTGTTCAATTACATTATAGATTTTGAATCCTTTTTTCTCCATAATAGATGTAAATTTTTCTCCATCTAAATTCTTTTTATTACATCCTGTAAATAAAAATAAAGAAATAAGTAAAGTCAAATATAATTTTTTCATATTATCACCAACCCATTACAATATAATTTTAACAAAAAAAATTGTTTATTGCAAATAAAAACATGCTATAATTAGAAGAAGTGGGAGGTTATTATGAAGAGAGAAGAATATTTAAATTGGGATGAATATTTTATGGGTGTTGCAAAACTTACTGCGATGAGAAGTAAAGACCCTAATACACAAGTTGGTGCTTGTATTGTTGATAATGAAAAAAGAATCTTATCAGTAGGGTATAATGGAGCACCTAATGGATTTGATGATGACAAATTTCCATGGGATAGATCGGGTATTCCTCTAGAAACAAAATATTTATATGTTTGTCATGCTGAAATGAATGCAATTACAAATTTTAGGGGTTCTAGAAAAGATTTAAAAGATTCTACTATATATGTAGATTTATTTCCATGTAATGAATGTGCTAAACAAATAATTCAATCTGGTATTAAACATGTAATTTATTTATGTGATAAATATGCTGATACTGATGGTGTTAAAGCAAGCAAAAGAATGTTTGAAGAATGTGGTGTGACATACCAAAAATTAGATGTTAATAAAGAGATTAAAATTGACTTAAAATAATATTTTTAAGTCTTTTTTTATGATATAATTAAAATGGTGATAATATGAATAAAAAATATGGATTTACATTGGTAGAACTTCTTTCAATTATTATAATAATAGGGTTACTTGCAACTATTCTTATACCTAATATTTCAAATATAATTGATAAAGCTAAAAGTAAAACTTTTAAAGAAGATGCCAAAGCAATTATAAGATCGGCAGAAAACTATTTTGCAGATAATGAATTTTCATTACAAGAGGGAGAATGTGTAGAAATACAAAGTGGAGAAATAGAATTAAAAGAAGATTCTAGAATAACCGACGGGAAGGTATGTGTTATAGATTCGCAACCTTATTTAATGCATATAACTGATGGTAGTATGTGTGTTAGTGGTCATAGTGGTTCTTTAGAAGTATATCCTTGCGGTGAAAAAAATATTGTTATTTTTTCCGGAAATGCTATTGGAGAATCAACAACACCAATAAAAAATATTCCTAGTAAGGCTTATATTATTAAAAATGGTGATAAATTAATTGATTATATCGGAAAATATAAAGAAACTCTTTATGGTATGAATTTTTATAATTTTTGGGGAGATATAAATAATGAAGTTTATCCTTATTTATGGGATAATGAATTTAATGACAATACAATAATATCTAATGATATTGTTTATAATGCACAATCTATATATAGAAAAAACATAGTTACTACAGGTTTAACTGATGGTAAATATTATATTTATTTTGTAGATGATCAAAGATATATGTTGGGATGTGATGGCACAAATAATGGTGATTTACTTCTTGCAAAGAAAAATAAATTTGTTTGGACTTTAAAAAAATATAGTAATAATAATTTTATTTTTTATGCAGATGGTAATAAAGGACTAGATATAGAAAATGCTAATTATGCAGCTGGTACAAATATAATGTTATATGATATTACATATGGAAAACAAAATCAAAGATTTGATCTTATAAATAATAATAGTTATTATACGATAAGACCAACTAATAATAGCAATGTTTCTTTCGGATTTAATGAAAGTAATTTGGCTATTAATAATCAAATAAAATTAGTTTCTAGTTCGTCTAGTAATAGTAAACAGTTTGTTTTTGTTAAAGCTGAATGAAAAAAATTATTTTTCATATAGATGTTAATAATGCTTTTTTATCATGGACTGCTGTTGATTTACTAGAACATGGATACAAAATTGATATAAGAGATGAATATGCTGTTATAGGTGGTAATGAAGAAACAAGGAGTGGAATAGTACTTGCTAAAAGTACACCTGCTAAAAAATTAGGTGTTACATCGGCAGAAACATTATACCAAGCTAGAAAAAAAGTTCCAAAACTTCTTGTTTTTCCGCCTAACTATGAACTATATAAAAAAATGAGTAATAAATTGTTTTCTCTTTTAAAAGAATATACTCCTGATATTGAAATAGCATCTATAGATGAATGTTATTTAGATTATGGGAAAGTTAAACTATTATATGGTGATGAACTTGAATTTGCACATATGCTAAAAGAAAGAATAAAAAAAGAATTAAAATTTACAGTTAATATTGGTATTGCAGAAAACAAATTATGTGCAAAAATGGCATCTGATTTTGAAAAGCCTGATAAAATACATACTTTATTTAATGATGAAATAAAAAGTAAAATGTATCCACTTCCTATAGGTGACTTATTAATGATTGGAAAAAAAACTGTACCTAAATTTCATGAAATTGGTATTTATACTATAGGTGATCTTGCTAATTATGATATAAAAAAGCTTAAACGTTATTTTAAAAATCAAGCAGAACATTTAATAAATATGGCACGAGGAATTGATTATAGTGTTGTAAATAGCGAAGAATTTATTCCATCAAGTATTAGTCATGAAATTACAATACTAAAAGATAGTAATGACATTTTAGAAATAAAAGAAGTATTATTTAGTTTATCTGATATGGTTGGAAAAAGATTACGATATCAAGATAAATATGCTAAAACAATTAGTGTCATACTTAAAGATACTAATTTTAGAAGATTTAGTCATCAAAAAAAATTAATTAATGGTATTAATACAACTAATGATATTTTTAAATATGCTTGTATTATTTTTGATGAATTTTATGATAAAAGAAAAGTTAGATTAATTGGAATTAGATTAGATGACTTTACAGATGAATGTACATATCAACAGTCTATTTTTGACAATAATAATAATAAAAATGATGAGATACTTGAAAATATTGTTGATAAAATAAACAATAAGTATGGATCAAGTGTTGTAAAAAAGGCTAGTTTATTTAAAAAATAAGGATTTCAATAATCCTTTTTTTGTGTTATGATTAAGAAAGTAGGAGGTATATTTAATGAATGATGATAATTTGCGATTGATAGTTCTTGATAATTGTAAAGAACTAGGTGAAAAAGTTAATGAACATATTAATAAAATTAGAGGAACAAATAAAAATTATATTGTTCCAATTGATGTTGTTAGATTTAATAATGGGGAAGGTAAATTAACAATTAAAGATTCTATTAGAAAAAAAGATTTATATATTTTATCTGATGTAGGAAATTATTCTTGTACATATGAGATGTATGGATTTACTAATCATATGGGTCCAGATGAGCATTTCCAAGATATTAAAAGAGTATTTTATGCAGTTAGAGGACATACTGATGATATTAATGTTATAATGCCTTTACTTTATGAATCACGTCAACATAGACGTAAAAGTAGAGAATCACTTGATTGTGCTATAGGGCTTCAGGATTTAGTGCATTTAGGTGCTAAAAGTATTATTACTTTTGATGCTCATGATGTTGGAATTCATAATGCTATTCCAAGAAATTGTTTTGAAAATTTTTATTGTACTAACTATATTATCAATGATATCATAGATAATGAAAAAATTGATTTTAAAAATATGTTAGTAATTTCTCCAGATACTGGTGCTGTTGACCGCGCTAGAGTATATGCTGACATATTACGAACTAATGTAGGTATGTTTTATAAAAGAAGGGATTTGACCAAAATAGTTGATGGTAAAAATCCAATAATAGAACATAAATATATTGGTGATGATGTTAAAGGTAAAAACTTGCTTATTGTGGATGATATGATAGCAAGTGGTGATTCTGTAATTGATGTTGCAGAAAACCTTAAAAAACTAGGTGCCAATAAAGTATTTGTGACGGCAACATTTTCTTTATTTACAAAAGGTATTAATAATTTTAAAAAAGCACATGAAGATGGTATTATTGATAGAGTATATACTACAAACTTAACATATATGAACGAAAATTATAAAAAGGAAGAATGGCTTAAAATTGTTGACTGCTCTGAACTTATCGCAGTTATTATTAATACATTAAATTATAAACAATCTTTATCACCAATTTTAAAAGAGAAAGAAAAAATACTTACAAAATTAAAACCTTATTTAAAATAAGATGTCTTTTTGACATCTTTTTGTTATAATGTCTTTAGGAGGGTATAAAATGAACGAAATAATAATAAAAGAGATAGCTAATCAACTTAATATTAGAAGTGAACAAGTATTAGCTGTACTATCTATGCTTGAAGAAGGAAATACTATACCTTTTATTGCTAGATATCGTAAAGAAAAAACAGGAGCACTTGATGAAGAACAAATTAAAACAATTAATGAATATTACGAATATCAAGTAAACTTATTAAAAAGAAAAGAAGATGTTATTAGATTAATTGATGAAAAAGGTTTAATGACAGATGAATTAAGAGAAAAAATTATGTCTGCTAATAAATTAGTAGAGGTAGAAGATTTATATAGACCATATAAAGAAAAGAAAAAAACAAAAGCAACAGAAGCTATTAAAGCTGGACTTGAACCTTTAGCAAAAATGATTTTATCATTTCCAATTAAAGGTTCTATAGAAGAATTATCAAAGAAATTTATTAATGATAATATTAAAAATGTTGATGAAGCTGTTATTGGTGCATCATATATTATTGCTGAATATATTAGTGATAATGCATATTATAGAAAGAGTATAAGAAATACAACATATAGAATGGGTACATTAGTTTGTAAACTTAAAAAAGATGCTAATGATCCTAAAAAAGTATATGAAATGTATTATGATTATAAAGAACAAGTTAAAAATTTAAAACCACATAGAGTTCTTGCTATAAATAGGGCAGAAAATGAAAAAATAATAACTGTAAATATAGATGTAGATGTTGAAAATATTTTAGGTTATTTAGAATCTAAAATTATTAAAAATAAGGAATCTTTTGTTGTGAATATTGTAAAAGATGCTATTAAGGATTCTTATAAAAGATTAATTGCTCCTTCAATAGAAAGAGAAATTAGAAGTGACTTAACTGAAATTGCTCATGAAGCTGCAATAGAAAATTTTAGTAAGAATTTAGAATCTTTATTACTTACTCCACCAATGAAAGAAAAAGTAGTATTAGCATTCGATCCTGGTTTTGTTAATGGATGTAAATTAGCTGTTATTGATAAAAATGGTAAATATTTAGAATCTTTAATTGTTAAACCATTTATGAATAATATTAATACTACACAGTTAAATACTATTAAAGCACAAATTATGATGCTTATTAAAAAATACAATGTCGATATTGTTTCAATTGGTAATGGTACTGCTTCTCGTGAAAGTGAAAAATTAATTAGTGAAATAATTAAAGAATATAAATTAAATTGTAAATATGTAATTGTATCTGAGGCAGGAGCATCTATATATAGTACTGAAAAAGTTGCTCAAGAGGAATTTCCTGATCTAAGTCCTAATGAAAGAAGTGCCGTTAGTATAGGGCGTAGACTTCAAGATCCTTTATCAGAATTAGTTAAAATTCCACCTGATGGTATTGGTGTTGGTTTATATCAACATGATGTTAAGGGTAAAAAACTTAATGATAGTCTAGATTTTGTTGTTACTAAAGCTGTTAATAGTGTTGGTGTTAATATTAATACAGCATCTCCTTCATTGTTAAAATATGTTTCTGGTATAACTAAAAAGAATATTGAAAAAATTATTAATTATAGAGAAAACAATGGAAGGATTAATTCTAGAGAAGAAATCAAAAAGAAAAAATTATTAAGTGATAAAGTATATGAACAAGCAATAGGTTTTTTAAGAATAACTGATGGAATTAATCCATTAGACCAAACAGGGATACATCCAGAAAGTTATGATATTGCTACTAATTTACTTAAAAAATTAGATTTTACAATTAAAGATTTGGGTAGTGAAAAACTAATAAATAAGATTAATACTTATGATATTGAAAATCTAGCTAAAGAATTAAATACAGATATATATACTTTAGAAGATATTGTAAAATCTTTAAAAAGTCCTATGCTTGATCCTCGTGATGAAATGCCACAACCACTTTTAAAAAGTGATGTTTTAGATATTAAGGATTTAAAAAGGGGTATGAAATTACAAGGAACAGTTAGAAATGTTATCGATTTTGGTGCTTTTATTGATATTGGTCTTCATAATGATGGTTTAGCGCATATTTCTAAATTAACAAAAAAATATATTAAACATCCTAGCGAAATATTAAGTGTTGGAGATATTGTTGATTGTTATGTAGATGAAATAAACGTTGAAAAAGAAAAAGTAAATTTATCTTTAATAGATCCAAATGAAAAATAGAAAAATTATTTCTATTTTTTTTACATAAAACATTATTGAAAACATATTATTTAGATAGTATAATTTCTAATAGGAGGTAAATATGTTACAATTAAAAGAAATTAAAAAAAGTTATAAAACAGGTGATTTTATTCAACATGCCTTAAAAGGTATTGATGTTCAATTTAGAGAAAATGAATTTGTAGCGATACTAGGTCCTTCAGGATCTGGTAAAACAACAATGCTTAATATTATTGGTGGTTTAGATCGTTATGATTCGGGAGATTTAATTATAAATGGGAAGTCTACAAAAGAATTCAAAGATCAAGATTGGGATGCTTATCGTAATAATTTCATTGGTTTTGTATTTCAAAGTTATAATTTAATTAATCATATTTCTGTTTTAGAAAATGTTGAAATGGGAATGACATTAAGTGGTCTAAATTCTAAAAAAAGAAAGAAAAAAGCTTTAGAATTACTTGATAAAGTAGGTTTAAAGGATCATGCTCATAAAAAACCAAATCAATTATCTGGTGGTCAAATGCAACGTGTAGCAATTGCTAGGGCTCTAGCTAATAATCCAAAGATTATAATGGCTGATGAACCTACTGGTGCTCTTGATACTAAAACAAGTATTCAAATAATGAATTTAATTAAAGAAATCGCGAAAGATAGATTAGTTATTATGGTTACTCATAATCCTGAGTTAGCTAATAATTATGCTTCTCGTATTATAGAATTTAAAGATGGTAACTTAGTAAGTGATTCTAATCCTATTAAAGAAGATGAAGTTATTAAGAATGATATAAAAATTAAAAGAACTTCAATGAATTTCTTAACAGCATTAAATTTAAGTTTTAATAATATTATTACAAAATGGGGAAGAACATTAATTACAGCTTTTGCATCTTCTATAGGTATTATAGGTATTGCTTTAATACTATCTTTATCTAATGGATTTGATATTCAGATTGATGAGTTTGAGGCTAATACATTATCAAGTTTACCAATTGGTATTACTCCACAAGTTGCTAATGTAGAAAGTAGTCGCATTGAGTCAAATAAAAATAGTAAAAAAGAAGATAAAGAAAAAGGAAAATATCCTGACATTGATTATATGATACCTTATGATGCTTCTGTTAATTTAAAAACACATATAAATAAAATTGATAAAGAGTATATTGATTATATAGAAAATATAGATCAAGATTTAGTTTCTGCTATTTCTTATTATCGTATGACTAATATTAATTTACTTGCTGATGTAAATGGTAAAAAACAAAGTATTTCTAGTAGTAGTATAAATATGAGTGCTCTACCTAAAAATTTAGGTAAAAATACTTATATTAAAGATAATTATGATTTACTTGCTGGTAAATTTTCAGAAAATAAAAATGAAGTAGTATTGGTACTAGATAGTAAAAACAGAATAGATACTACATTGTTGGATGCGTTAGGAATAGATTCTAAAGTTAAGAAAGTTTCATATAATGAACTTATAGGTAAAGAATTTAAGATTGTTAAAAATAATGATTATTATATTAATTTAGGTAATGATACATATATTCCTAATCAAAATTATGAAGAATTATACAATAATGAAAATAATATAACTATTAAAATAGTAGGTATAATAAGGGGTAAAAAAGGTAATAAGTTAGCTAACATAATGACTGTAATGGCCGAAAATATGGGTATGAATTTAGTATCTAATATTGGTTATGAAGATGAACTTATTTCAGAAATTGTTGCTAATAATGAAAACTCAGATATTGTTAAATCACAAATGAATAATGATAATAATTGTGTATTTATGGGTGGTGCTCCTTTTGAAAACATTAATTTAACAAAAGAAATGGCTTTAACTATGTTAGGCGCTAATGATTTACCTATGATGGTTAATATTTTTACAAAAGATTTTGATACAAAAAATGATATTTTAAATTATTTAGATGAATATAATAATGGAAAAGATGAAGAGAATCAAGTAATATATATGGATTATGCAGCAAATGTATCTGATTTAACTAGTAATATTATGAATGCTGTAACATATGTACTTATTGCATTTTCTGCAATTTCATTAATTGTATCAAGTATTATGATTGGAATAATTACTTATATATCTGTTTTAGAAAGAACTAAAGAAATTGGTATATTAAGAGCTTTAGGTGCTCGTAAAAAAGATGTTACTCGAGTATTTAATGCTGAAACATTTATTATTGGACTTACTTCAGGATTATTAGGTATTATTATAGCTAGACTTTTACTAATACCTGCTAATGCAATTTTACTTGAGTTAACAGATTTGGAAAATGTTGCTCGTATGAATCCATACCATGCTTTATTATTAATTATAGTAAGTTTAATTCTTACATTAATTGGTGGATTTATTCCTGCAATAGTTGCAAGTAAAAAAGATCCTGTAGAGGCATTAAGGACTGAATAGAAAACTATTTTATAGTTTTCTATTTTTGCAAACAAATGTTTACTTTTATATTTTATATTTGATATAATGTTAATAACAATAGGAGGGATATAAATTGAAAAATAAAAAGGTAGTAATATCTGGAAGTAAAAGTTTATATGTTGAAGCTAAATATTGGAAAAAGAAATTTGAAGATATGGGTTATACTGTTTTAAATTATCCTCATGAGTGTGATGGAAATTTAGAAGAAGCATATAAAAAATATTTTGAGGATATTAAGAATTGTGATATTTTCTTTTTAATGAATGAAAGAAAAGGAAATATCGAAGGATATATTGGGGCTTCAGTTTTTTCAGAATTAACATATGCTGTTATGACAAATATTGTTGAAAATAAAGGTATTAAAATATTATTATTAGATATGCCTAGTATGATATTATTCTGTTATGACGAAATAATTAAATGGCTTGATAAAGGTTGGATTGGATTTTATAAAGGTGAAGAACTATAATTATTTTTCAGTAAATGTCTTTCATAAAAAGAGTAAAATTACTCTTTTTTTATGATATAATCTATAATAGAGGTGGGATGGATGGCGAATTATGTACACAATAAAATTATATGTACAAAAGAAGTATTAAATAAATATTTTATAGATTATTATCCTTTTAATGACGAGGATAAATTAAATAAACCATATATTACATTTAATAATATTTTTAATGTAAAAAGTATTAATGAGTATTCTCCTAATATATATTATGGGTATGGATTTACTTATGATAAAATCGAAGATGATAAATATGAAATTAAATTTTTTACTAGATGGTTATATCCTATAGAAGCTATACTTAAAGTAATTAGTCTTTGTAAAAATGATATTACTTGGTATGCATGTGAAGGAAATATGAATATAGTATCTAAGTTTTATTATAAAAATAAAAAAGTTTATGAAGATGTTTTAGATCTTAGTAATACAGATTTTGAAGATTGGTATAAAAATAATATTGAATCAGGAAAAATTAAATATGAATATCCAAATTCTAGCATTTGGATTTATAAACCTGAAGAAAAAAAAGGTTGGAAAAAATTAGATATTAAAGATCTAAAGAAAAAATACATTAATAAATATCCTGAAAATTTGAGTGGTAATATAAGATGAAGAAAATACTAATTTTTATAGTTTTGTATTTTAGTTTAATATTTAATGTTAATGCATTAGATATTAAAAGTAATAATGCTGTTTTATATAATTTAAACGATGATACAATTGTTTTTTCTAAAAATGCACATGAAATTACTAAAATAGCTTCTTTAACTAAAATTATGACTACTATTGTTGCAATAGAAAATATTGAAGATTTAAATAAAACTGTTACAATGACATCAGATATGTTTAAAGGATTATATGAAGAAAATGCTTATCAAATAGGTTTAAGAGTAGGTGATGTTGTAACATATAAAGATTTACTTTACGCAACATTTATCGCTAGTGGTGCTGATGCTACTAGAGGATTAACACTATCATTAACAAATAGTGAAGAAGAATTCGTTAAATTGATGAATGATAAAGCAAGTGAATTAGGATTAACTAATACTTATTTTACTAATCCTATAGGATTAGATGAAGATGGTCAAAAATCTACTGTTGATGATATAGCTAAATTATTAAAATATGCATTAAAAAATGAAACATTCAAAAATATAATTAATACTAAATCATATCAAATTAATAATTTAACAGTTTATAGTAGTCTTCATAAAACAGGAGATTACTATAATATAGATACATCATTTATTACTGGTGGTAAAACTGGTTATACATTAGAAGCAGGAAGATGTCTTGCTAGTATTGCAACTGATACGGAAAATAATATCAATTATTTACTTGTAACAACTAATGCTAGTAATACGCCAGATCATATTTTAGATGCTCATGATATATATAAATATTACTTTCAAAATTATAAATATCATACAATATTAAAAAAAGGTACCGATCTTGTAGATATTAAAGTTATTGATTCAGATATCAAAAATATTAAATTTAAAGCTAAAAAAGATATTACCAAATACTTAGATAATACTTTTAATATTAATAATGTAAAAATAAAATATGATGGTTTGGATATTTTATCATATAAAAATAAAAAAGGAGAGAAAGTAGGTACTATAAAACTAATTTATAATAATGATGTAATAGACAAGTTTGATATAATATTAGATACTGAAATAAAATTTAATTTGTTTGTATATATATTTGCTAATTCACTTAGACGAACAATATTTTTTGGTTTTGTATTATTAATTATGTTTATAGTTATTATAAAAAGAAAAAAGACAACAAATTAGTTGTCTTATTTTTGTATATAATAACTATAATATTCTTCAAATAATAAATTTTCATCATGAATTATTTTAGCTGCTTCTATACCTACATATCTATAATGCCAAGGTTCAAAATCATATCCTGTTGTGTCTCTTGTATTTTCAGGATATCTTAATATAAATCCATATTTATAAGAATTATTAATCATCCAATTATATTCATTAGTATATAAGAAATCTCTCAAATTATATGTAGAATATGTTTGAACATCAACTGCGAGCCCTGTTTGATGTTCTGAGTGTCCTGCTTTAGCACTCATTAAATTAGTCCACCATTCACCATTAGTTTGAAGATATCCATTATATATAGATTGTTGTGTATAAAAATCTCTATATCCTGATTTAACTAATATATTTAATCCTTGATTTCTAGCATCATCACTTAATTTTTTAAATGCATTATAGGCTTCTTGATTCATTTGTCCTGTGCCATAATTAGATTCAATATTTACTAAATCTAATCCTGTAAATGAGTCGTTTAGATAATAATATTTATTTACTAACATTAGAATACCTTTTTCTGTATTTGTTTGTAATATTTTTGTATAAAATTCTCTATCTCTATCACAATTAACATATTTAATTATTTCAGCTATATTATTTTTTCCTGTATATTCTAAATATCTATTAACTCTTGAATTTATAAAATATTTATGATTAATAATATTTATCAATTTATCACTATATTCAATATTTAATCCTAAATTAACAATTTTTATAGTATCTTCAATACTTGCATCTATATTATTCTTTTTGTATTCTTTATATTTTGATAAATTATTTATATCAAATCCTTTAGTATTTACATAGTCCATTAACTCACTATCATATTCATTTTTTAATGCATATTTTTTAATATTCTTATTTTTTATTATAATTGATATATCATTTAGACTATATCCTATATTTTTTAATTTCATTTCATCAGTAATTATATCTTTTTCAGTTTTCACATCACGTGTTTTTAAATAAGCATAACCTGTTGGAATAAGAAAGAACATAGCAAAAATGAATCCAAACAAAATCCATGATTTCCACATTTTTTTTCTTTTATATTTCATATTTATCACTCCACATAATAAGCATAGTATTCATCAAATGTAATATTTTCTTCATGTATAATTTTAGCTGCTTCAACTCCTACATATCTATAATGCCATGATTCATAATTATATCCTGTAATATCTTCCTTATCTTTAGGATATCTTAATATAAATCCATATTTATAAGCATTTTTAATTAACCACTTATATTCTTTTGTTTCTTCAAAATCATCCATAGTACTTTTTAGTGTTGATACATCTATAGCAAGTCCTGTTTGATGTTCTGAATATCCGGGTCTAGCAGCATAATTATCTGCATATATTTGACCTTTATTATTTTTATATCTTTTATATAATGATGATTGGTAATTAAAATCTCTATATGTTGAATTTGCAACAATAGTTAAGTTTTCTGATTTAGCGTCTTTACATAGTTTAATAAAGGCTTCGTTAACTTCACTTATTATTTTTTTACCTTTAAATGCAACAGATAATGGCATAGTAACTAAATCATCAGGATTATAATCTTCATCTAAATAATGGTGTTTATTTACAATCATTAATATACCTTTATTTAGATCAGTCTTTATATCATTTACATACCAATCACTATCTGCACCAACATTAATTATACTTACAATTTTATCATTATCAATTTCGGGATTTTGTTTTTTGTATTCTAAGTATTTGTCTAAGTTTTTCGATAAGTAATATTTTTCTTTCATAAAAACTAATATATTCTTATTATAATCTTTTTTAAGTAAAGTGTTTACTATTTCTTTATTTGTAAGTGCAAATGAAACTTCATCAATAGTGTAACCTTTTTCAAGAAGTAAGTATTTATCACTGGTTACATATGAATTATATAAATAATAAGAAACTGAACCAACTATACTAATTACTACTACTGAAATAAGCACATAAGCGCTTTTTTTAAGTCGCTTTTTTTTCATATCATCACCCTAATAACAATTATACATTAAATAGGATAAAAAGCATAGATTTATTTACTAAACAATTAATTTATGATAAACTTATTTTGGAAGAAAAATGGTGATAAAATGATTTTAGAAGATTTAAATGTAGAGAAAGAATTAAAAATAGTATATATGGGAACACCCGAATTTAGTGCTGTTGTACTAGAAGGTTTACTTAAACACTATAAAGTAAGAGCAGTTGTTTCACAACCGGACAAAAAGGTAGGAAGAGAAGGACGTATTTCTATGCCACCTGTAAAAAAAGTTGCAAATGATCATACTATATTAGTTGTACAACCAGAAAAAATTAAGGAAGCAATTTCTGAAATATTAGCTTTTGAACCTGATTTAATTATTACTTGTGCTTATGGACAAATAATACCTAAAGAAATCTTAGATTATCCAAAATATGGTTGCATAAATGTCCATGCTTCATTACTTCCTAAATTAAGAGGGGGAGCTCCAATTCATAGAGCTATTATCGAAGGTCATAGTAAGACAGGTATTACTATAATGTATATGGCAGAAAAAATGGATGCAGGAGATATTATTAGTCAAAAAGAAATTGAAATTGATTATAATGATACTACTGAAACATTACATGATAAGCTTGCTTTATTAGGACGAGATTTGCTTCTTGAAACATTACCAAGTATTTTAAATGGTACTAATAGTCGTACTAAACAAGATGAAAGTTTAGTAACATATGGATTTAATATTTCAAGAGATGATGAACATATTATTTGGGATAAAACAAAAAGAGAAATATATAATCAAGTTCGAGGATTATATTCATGGCCTGGAGCTTATACCAGATTAGAAGGTAAAATTCTTAAAGTATGGGGATGTTCTGTTACAGATAATGTATGTGATAATAGTATTCCAAATGGAACTATTATAAGAACAGAAAAAGAAGGTTTTGTTGTTAAATGTTCTAATGGTGAAATATTAGTTAATTATCTTCAACTTGAAGGTAAGAAAAAAATGACAGGACAAGAATTTGTTAATGGTTATAAAAATTTAGTTGGAAAAATTTTAATGTAGGTGTTTTATGGATAAGGTTAGTTATTATTTTAAAATATTTAAGGAATTATGGGGAAATAAAAGATATCGTGCTTTAATTATTATTGGATGTTATGCTTTATTTTTTGGATTTGTTTTAATATCTCTTAATACTCCTGGTGAAAATAAACCTGTTTCCGAAATAACACCTTTGAAAAAAAATACACAAGATTTGAGTGTTTCTACTAAGTTAGAAAATGATGATGAATATAAAATAAAATATTTAGTTAATGAAGGTACATTATACGAGTATATTTATAATAAAGATTTAACATTATTAAAAATCGATAATACATATTATAAAGTTTATTATAATGTTTTAACTCCTTATGATATAAAAACTGGTCTAGAATTAAGTGGAAATTCTCCATCTTTTGTGGTTAAATTTTGGAGATTTAATAAAGAAATTATTGGTAAAATGATTGATAATGCCGAAGTTATAAATGTAAATGGAGATGTTACAACATATTCTATTCCATCTTTATTTATAATTGAAAATATTAATGCTTCATTACCAATTTTGTATGATTCAAAAGTTAAGACAACTAATATTTTATTTGATGTTAAAGTTGTAAATAAAGAAGTTGTTCATGTTAAATTAGATTTAACTGATTATTATCATTTATATAGTGATAGTACTGATACATATCAATTAGATTTAGAATTTGAGGGGAAATAATATGGATTTAGTGATTTTTGTTGTACTATGTGGAATAGTAGTACTATTTTTCAAAAAATTTAGTAGTTTTATTTATTTTGTTGCAATGACTGATATTTTTTTAAGAATTGTGACATTTATAAAAATAGAACTATTTAAAGGTGAAATATATGCTATATTAGATAAATATGTTCCTGCAAACATACCGGCAATACTAGCAAATTATTCAGAAGGAATACTATATACAATACTTTTATGGTTATATGTTATTGGATATATAATTTTTGAAACATATATTTTTAAAACTTTTTTTAGAAAAGGTTAATGATTACATATATCATTGGTGTTGTTAATTTCATAGATAAAGAAAAAATTATTTTAGAAAATAATGGTATTGGATATACGATTAATTGTATTAATAAATTTAAATTAAATGAAACAATTAAAATATATATATACCATCACAAAACCGAATTTTCGGATGAATATTATGGGTTTAATAAATATGAGAATTTACAATTATTTAAAGATTTAATGAACATTAAAGGAATAGGTTGTAAATTCTCTTTTTATATATCTTCAAATAATGTAAATGCTGTTAAAATGGCCATAAAAAATAAAGATATAGAATATCTTTCTAGTATACCTCATATAGGAGAAAAGATGGCTTTAAAAATAATAAGTGCTTATAAACCTAAAAAAATAGATAATATTGATTTAATTGAAACATTATTAACCTTGGGGTATTTAAAAAAAGATATATACGAAATTTTAGATAAAATAGATCCTAATGATAATTTAAACGAACAAATAAAACAATCGTTGAAACTTCTTTCAGAAAGGAAATGAAATGAATAAATTAATAGATTGTAATTATAATGATGATGATATTATGATTAGACCTAAAACTATAAATGAATATATTGGACAAGATAAGGTTCTTAATAATATTAAGGTATTCATTAAATCTGCAAAACTTAGAAACGAAATAATGGATCATACCTTAATATATGGTCCTCCAGGATTAGGAAAAACTACACTTGCAATGATTATTGCTAATGAAATGAATGCAGAGATAAAGTTTACTAGTGGACCATCATTATTAAAAAATGGTGATTTAATAGCATGTCTAACTTCACTTAAAGAAGGTGATATTCTATTTATTGATGAGATACATAGAATTCCAAAACAAATGGAGGAATTATTATATTCTGCCATGGAAGATTTTGTTGTTGATATTATTGTAGGAAATGAGAATAATCCTAAAAGTATCAGAATAAACATAGAGCCTTTTACTCTAATTGGTGCAACAACAAGAATTGGTGATTTAACTGGTCCTCTAAGAGATAGATTTGGAATTATTTCTAAATTAGATTATTATTCCATTAATGACTTATCTAAAATTATTAAAAGAACTAGTACTGTATATAATTGTAAAATTACAGATAGTGCTAGTTATAATCTTGCTAGACGTAGTAGAGGAACGCCTAGAATAGCAAATAGATTATTTAAAAGAGTTATGGATTATGCAGTTGTATATAATAATAGTATAATCAATGATAGTATTACTAATAATGCTTTATCTAATCTTCATATTGATTCTTTAGGATTAGATGAAGTTGATATAAACATACTAAAAGTAATTAATAATAGTTATAATGGTGGACCTGTGGGACTTAAGGCTTTAGCCCAATCAATTGGGGAAGAAGTTACTACAATAGAAGATGTTTATGAACCTTTTCTTTTAAGAAATGGTTTAATTAAAAGGACAAGTAGGGGAAGAATGATTACTAGTAAAGGTATTGAATATATTAAATAAATACTTTGTTTTTAGATTGAGAAAAGATTTCTAAAGAATATTATCTGGAATTTGAAGAAGCAAAAAAGATTTATACTTAAATAATGTTATAAAAATAGAGATATTTCTCTATTTTTTTAAATTGCATTATAATAAAAAAATGATATAATATATTTGCATTAAAAAAGGGAGGAATATATGAAAACTGATGATTTTGATTTTTATTTACCTGAAGAATTAATAGCACAAACTCCTCTTAAAAAAAGGGATTCTTCAAAACTATTAGTTCTTGATAAAAAAACAGGTGAAATTGAACATAGACATTTTTCGGATATTATAGAATATTTAGAACCAAATGATGTTCTTGTTATGAATAATACTAAAGTTATTCCTGCAAGACTTTATGGGGTTAAAGAAGAAACTAATGCAGTAATTGAAATATTAATGCTTAAGACTACTAGTGATGATTGTTGGGAATGTTTAGCTAAACCTGCTAAAAGAGTTAAAGTAGGTACTGTTATAAGTTTTGGTGATGGAAAACTTAAAGCTGAATGTATTCGTGTTGGTGATGAAGGAATTAGAGAGTTTAAATTAATATATAAAGGTATTTTATATGAAATATTAGATACTCTTGGTGAAATGCCACTTCCTCCTTATATTCATGAAAAACTTGAAGATAAAGATAGATATCAAACTGTATATGCTGTTACACCTGGTAGTGCTGCTGCACCTACTGCTGGACTTCATTTTACTTTAGAATTACTTGATAAAATTAAAGAAAAGGGTGTAAAAATTGTTTATGTTACTTTACATGTAGGACTAGGAACTTTTAGACCTGTTAATGTTGATGATGTAAAAAATCATACAATGCATTCTGAATTTTATGAGATGAGTAAGGAGACTGCAGATATACTTAATGATGCTAAAGAAAATGGTTACAATATTGTAAGTGTTGGTACTACTAGTACAAGAACATTAGAAACTGTAATGAGTTTATACAATACATTTAAAGAATGTAGTGGATGGACACAAATATTTATTTATCCAGGTTATAAATTTAAAGCAATAGATAAACAAATTACTAATTTTCATTTACCTAAGTCAACATTAGTTATGTTAGTTTCAGCTTTAGCAGGTAAAGAAAATATTTTAAATGCTTATAATGAAGCTGTGAAAAATAAATATAGATTCTTCTCATTTGGCGATAGTATGTTTATTAAATAATGGTTATTGCTATTGTTGGACCTACTTGTGTAGGTAAAACAAAAATGAGTGTTGAATTAGCTAAAATTTTTAATGGGGAAGTTATTAATGCTGATTCAACTCAAGTGTTTAAAGATTTAAATATAGCTACTGCCAAAATTACTGAAGAAGAAAAAGAAGGCATAGTTCATCATTTATTTGATATAAAAAATATTGATGAAGATTATACAGTTTTTGATTATCAAAGAGATACTAGAGCATTAATTGATGATATTATTAGTCGTGGTAAAACTCCTATTTTATGTGGGGGTACAGGACTTTATGTTAAGGCTGCATTATATGATTATGAATTTAAAGAAGAAAATAATAAAGGAGATTATAGTAAATATTCTAATGATGAATTATATGAAATTCTACTTAAAATAGATCCTAATACTACTATTCATAAAAATAATCGTAAAAGAGTTGAAAGAGCAATTGATTGTTTTAACCAAAACGGTTTTGTACCTAGTAGTAAAAAAAGCGATAAACTTCTTTATGATACTCTTTTTATAGGTCTTACTACTGATCGTGATTATTTATATGAAAGAATAAATTATAGAGTAGATGTTATGGTTAATAATGGACTAATAGAAGAAGCTAAATGGGTTTATGAAACAAATATAAGAACAAAAGCTGTTATGACACCAATTGGTTATAAAGAATTATTTCCTTATTTTGAAGGAAAAAGTTCTCTTGAGGAGTGTCTAGATCTTATTAAACGTAATTCTAGAAGATATGCTAAAAGACAATATACTTGGTTTAATAATCAAATGGATGTTAAATGGTTTGATGTTGATTTTAATAATTTTAATAATACTGTTAATAATGTATATAATTATATAAAAAAATGTAGATAATTCTATATTTTTTTTATAATATAAGGTGGTATTACGAAAAGAAAATTTTTATATATTAAGTAGAGAAGTATATATCTAAAGCAAAATTAGGTTGATATTCGAGTTAAATTAATAAGATAAAAAAAGAGACTTTTATGATTATAATACCTTTAAAGTTCACACTAAATAAAAAGAACCAAAATATGGTA
>SAMEA3663006__coassemble_344_pt1 | contig 22275 bp, 25 predicted proteins | sample SAMEA3663006__metabat2_low_PE_028 | metagenome-assembled genome bin SAMEA3663006 (sample SAMEA3663006) | pig gut metagenome | biome: pig gut; feature: pig-associated habitat; material: faeces | place: France | collected 2012
TACTAAATTATTTAATGATTTCAGAGATATTTCCTGAACCAACTGTTCTACCACCATCACGGATAGAGAATTTAGTTCCATTTTTGATAGCAATTGGAACTATTAATTCAACAGTCATTTCAATACCAGCATTATCTCCTGATTCAGCGTAATCTAATTGTTCACGGAACATTTCGATATCATTTTTTAGTAGATTTTAAACCAAATTTAATGCAAGTATAATTGAATATATTGATGATTTTAAATTAGTAACTCATAAAGCAAAATATTTCTTATATAAACAAATGGTTAAACAAAAAGATCAATTAAAACAAAAAAATGTATCAATTTAGATACATTTTTATTTTACAATAACTTCTATACCTCTTCTCATACCAAAAGTAAGCCAACCAGATTCGCAATAAATAAAAGTATAGTAAACTCTCCATTCACCAGGTCTAGTCATATCAATTTGTGAAACAGTATTTCCGTTACTATCACTATACGAAACTGTCACTTTTGATTTATTTTCAATTGTACCATTAACATTAAAAACAGTAAAGTCAGGTGCAGTAAATGTATCTCCGACATTATATTCAACGACATCATCACTTTTTATAACTACATCCCTTGTCATAGGAATACTATTACTACAATATAATTCATTAGATTGATTATCATACGTGTTAAAATAAACTTCCATCTTTCCATTATTATTTGTTATTTCTACATCTTTATCATCAGCAATACAAAGATTATTTATAGGATTTCTAAAATCAAAATCAATAAAACCTCTATTTTTAAAATATGCTAAAGATATTTTGTATGTTTTTCCATTAGGAGGCATTTCACCAGGAAATTCATCTTTCCAAGTATTAACTGCATTTTCAATTTTTGATAAAACTTCCGTATATAATATATGTTCTTTTGAAGCACAATTATTAGATGTACAATCATTATAAACAGTATTATCAGTGTTTATATCTTTGCTAGCATTATGTTTATTATCATCTATTCCTAAAGTTACTTCACAATTATCATTAACATATATTATTCCATTATTAGGAAGTGATCCCTTTATATCTATTTTAGGTTTAATCTTACCATTATTGATTAAATATATATTAGTAACTTCTTCATTATTAACTTTTTCTACTTGGCAATTATTTTCAACTGATTTTACTACTTGTTCAACAGTAGCTTTGAAAGCACCACCTCTAGCTTCTTCTAAAATATTTGAAATAGTAGGTATTGCAATTAATGCAATAATCCCTAAAATTAAAATAACAGCTAATAATTCTATTAACGTAAAACCCTTTTTCATTCTATCACCTATTATAATTATAGCATAAAAAAAAGATATTCAATCGAATATATTTTAAATTACTAAATTATTTAATGATTTCAGAGATATTTCCTGAACCAACTATTCTACCACTTTCTTATTTGCTTAATACATAAACTTGAGCATTGAATTTAGTATGTGGAGTAACTGTACCATGTTTAGCTAATACTTATCCTCTTTCAACTTCTTCACGAGAAATACCATGTTATAATACACCAGCATTATCTCCTGATTCAGTGAAATCTAATAGTTTACGTAACATAACGATTCCATTAACAACAGTTTTTTTAGTAGGTTTTAAACCAATTTTATTGCAAGTATAATTGAATATATTGGTGATTTTGAATTAGTAACTCATAAACAAAATATTTCTTATATAAACAAATGGTTAAACAAAAAGATCAATTATAAAAAAAATGTATCAATTAGATACATTTTTTTATTTTACAATAACTTCTACTCCTCTATTAAAATAAAGTTCAAGCATACCAGTTCTAGAATATGCATAACTATACCAAACAACCCATTCACCAGGTCTAGTCATATCAATTTGTGAAACAGTATTTCCGTTACTATCTTTATAAAAAACTCTCACAGTTGATTTATTATCAATTGTACCATTACCATTAAAAACAGTAAAATCAGGTGCAGTAAATGTATCTCCGACATTAAATTCAAGAACATCATCACTTTTTATAACAACATCCCTTATTACAGTATTATTATTACAATAATATTCGCTAGAATAACTATCATACATGTTAAAATAAACTTCCATCTTTCCATTATTATTTGTTATTTCTACATCTTTATCATCAGCAATACAAAGATTATTTATAGGATTTCTAAAATCAAAATCAATAAAACCTCTATTTTTAAAATATGCTAAAGATATTTTGTATGTTTTTCCATTAGGAGGCATTTCACCAGGAAATTCATCTTTCCAAGTATTAACTGCATTTTCAATTTTAGAAAAAACTTCCGTATATAATATATGTTCTTTTGAAGCACAAATATTAGATGTACAATCATTATAAACAATACTATCAGTGTTTAAATCTTTTGTAGCATTATGTTTATTATCATCTATTCCTAAAGATATTTCACAATTATCATTAACATATATTATTCCATTATTAGGAAGTGACCCCTTTATATCTATTTTAGGTTTAATCTTGCCATTATTGATTATATATACATTAGTAACTTCTTTATTATTAATTTTTTGTACTTGGCAATTATTTTCAACTGATTTTACTACTTGTTCAACAGTAGCTTTGAAAGCACCAGCTCTAGCTTCGTCTAAAATATTTGAAATTGTAGGTATTGCAATTAACGCAATAATTCCTAAAATTAAGATAACAGCTAATAATTCTATTAGCGTAAAACCCTTTTTCATTCTATCACCTATTATAATTATAACATAAAAAAGATATTCGATTGAATATTTTTTAAATTACTAAATTATTTAATGATTTCAGAGATATTTCCTGAACCAACTGTTCTACCACCTTCACGGATAGAGAATTTAGTTCCATTTTCGATAGCGATTGGAGCTATTAATTCAACAGTCATTTCAACGTTATCTCCAGGCATAACCATTTCAACACCAGCAGGTAATTCAATAACACCTGTTACGTCTGTAGTTCTGAAATAGAATTGTGGACGATAGTTAGTGAAGAATGGAGTATGACGTCCACCTTCTTCTTTGCTTAATACATAAACTTGAGCTTTGAATTTAGTATGTGGAGTAACTGTACCAGGTTTAGCTAATACTTGTCCTCTTTCAACTTCTTCACGAGAAATACCACGTAATAATACACCAGCATTATCTCCTGATTCAGCGTAATCTAATTGTTTACGGAACATTTCGATTCCAGTAACAACAGTTTTTTTAGTAGGTTTTAAACCAACGATTTCAACTTCGTCATTTAATTTTAATTGTCCTCTTTCAACACGTCCAGTAACAACTGTTCCACGTCCAGTAATTGTGAAAACGTCTTCAACTGGCATTAAGAAAGGTTTATCAGTATCACGAACTGGAGCTTCGATCCAAGTATCAACAGCTTCCATTAATTCGTCGATTTTTCCAGTCCAAGCAGGATCTCCTTCAAGAGCTTTTAATGCTGAACCACGGATAATTGGAGTATTGTCTCCGTCAAATCCGTATTCTGATAATAATTCACGAATTTCCATTTCTACTAATTCTAATAATTCTTCATCATCAACCATATCACATTTGTTCATGAATACAACCATACGAGGTACACCAACTTGACGTGATAATAAGATGTGTTCACGAGTTTGAGCCATAGGTCCATCAGTAGCAGCTATAACTAAGATAGCACCATCCATTTGAGCAGCACCTGTGATCATGTTTTTAACATAGTCAGCATGTCCTGGGCAGTCTACGTGAGCGTAGTGTCTAGTTTCTGTACTATATTCGATATGTGCAGTATTAATTGTAATACCACGTTCTCTTTCTTCTGGAGCTTTATCGATATTTGCGAAATCTACTTTTTCGTTACCATATTTACCAGCTAAGTGAGCTGAAATAGCAGCAGTTAAAGTAGTTTTACCATGGTCAACGTGTCCGATTGTACCAATGTTAACATGTGTTTTTGAACGGTCAAATTTTGCTTTTGCCATTTTAAATTCCTCCTCTTTTGTTTTACAATTTATATTTTATAATATAAAAACTTTTTTTTCAATAGTTTTTATAAACAATTAATTATTTCCACCATTTTTCTTAACTATTTCTTCAGTTATATTTTTAGGTGTTTCTTCATAATGATCAAATACCATTGTGAAGTTTCCACGTCCTTGAGTATTTGAACGTAAACTTGTTGCATATCCAAACATTTCAGCAAGTGGAACCATAGCATCGATTGCTAAAGCATTTCCTCTTGATTCTTGTCCAAGTGGACGTCCACGACGTGAAGTAATGTCTCCCATAACATTTCCTAGATATTCATCAGGAACAATTACTTGTACTTTCATAATTGGTTCAAGTAATACTGGTTTACATTTTTTAGCTGCTTCTTTTAATGCAAAACTTGCAGCAATTTTGAATGCCATTTCATTAGAGTCTACATCATGATATGATCCATCGAATAATGTTGCTTTAACATCAACTAATGGATATCCAGCTAAGACACCAGTTTTCATAGCATCTTGTAATCCTTTATCAGTAACTGGAATGTATTCACGAGGAACTACACCACCAACAACTGCATCAACGAATTCATAACCTTTATCTGGATTTGGTTCAAACTTGATCCAAACGTGTCCATATTGTCCACGACCACCAGATTGTTTAACATACTTACCTTCACAATCAGCTGCTTGAGTAAGAGTTTCACGATAAGAAACTTGAGGTTTACCAATGTTTGCTTCAACATTGAATTCTCTTTTCATTCTATCAACGATGATATCAAGGTGAAGTTCACCCATACCAGCGATAACAGTTTGACCAGTTTCATGATCAGTTCTAGCTCTAAAAGTAGGATCTTCTTCAGCTAGTTTTTGTAATGCAAGTGCCATTTTATCTTGGTCACCTTTTGATTTAGGTTCAACAGCTAATTCAATAACTGGTTCTGGGAATTCCATAGATTCAAGAATACATGGATTCTTTTCATCACAAAGAGTATCTCCTGTAGTAGTATTTTTTAAACCTACAGCAGCAGCGATATCTCCTGTGTATACTTCAGAAATTTCAGTTCTGTTATTAGCATGCATTTGAAGAATACGTCCAATTCTTTCTTTTGTACCTTTAGTAGCATTTAAAATATAAGAACCACTATTTAATACACCAGAGTAAACTCTGAAGAATGTTAATTTTCCAACAAATGGATCAGTCATAACTTTGAAAGCTAATGCTGAGAATGGTTCTTTATCAGATGGATGTCTTTCAATTTCATTTCCATTTAAATCAACACCTTTAATAGATTCGATATCAACTGGAGATGGCATATAATCAACAACAGCATCTAGTAATAATTTAACACCAGTATTACCAAGTGCAGTACCACATAATACTGGGAAGAATTCTACAGCTAATGTACCTTTACGAATAGCTCTTTTGATTAAATCAACAGATACTTCTTCATCAGCAAGGTATTTTTCCATTAATTCTTCATCAAATTCAGCTACAGCTTCAATTAACTCAATACGTTTTTCTTCAGCTGTTGCTTTTAAATCTTCAGGAATATCAATTATAGTTGGATTTTCTTCTGGTTTTCCATCATAATGATAAGCAACCATATTAACTAAGTCAATAATTCCATTAAATTCGTTTTCAGCACCAATTGGCCATTCGATAGGTTTAGCATTAACACCTAAACGACTATCAATTGTACTTAAACTGTATTCAAAGCTAGCACCCATTTTATCCATCTTATTACAGAAAATCATACGAGGAACTTTAAATTCAGTTGCTTGACGCCAAACAGTTTCAGTTTGTGGTTCAACACCAGCTTGTGCATCTAGTAATGCAACAGCACCATCTAGTACACGAAGTGATCTTGAAACTTCTACAGTAAAGTCTACGTGTCCTGGAGTATCGATAATATTAAATCTATGACCTTTCCAGTAAGCAGTAGTTGCTGCAGATGTAATAGTTATACCACGTTCTTGTTCTTGTTCCATCCAGTCCATTTGTGAAGCACCATCATGTGTTTCACCTATTTTATGGATTTTACCAGTATGGAATAATACACGTTCAGTACAAGTAGTCTTACCTGCATCGATATGTGCCATTATACCAAGATTACGAGTATTCTCTAAACTATATTCTCTTGCCATAAAAAGTTTTCCTTTCTAATATTATTACCATCTATAATGAGCGAATGCTTTATTAGCTTCAGCCATACGATGAGTATCTTCACGTTTTTTGCATGCTGCACCAACACCATTTGATGCATCAATAATTTCATTAGCTAAATTTTCAGCCATTGAATGTCCACCTCTTAAACGAGCATAATTTACTAACCATCTTAAAGCTAGAGCTTCACTACGATCAGGTCTTACTTCGATAGGTACTTGGTAGTTAGCACCACCAACACGGCGAGATTTAACTTCTAAAGCTGGTTTTATGTTTTCTAATGCTTTTTCATAAACAGCCATTGGTTCTTCACCAGTTTTTTCTTTAATCATATCGAAAGCATCATAAAGGATAGTTTGAGCTACACCTTTTTTACCATCTAACATAATTCTATTTACTAATTTAGTAACAAGTTTTGAATTATATATTGGATCTGGTAATACATCTCTCTTAACTGCACGTCTTTTACGCATAATATTCCTCCTCTCAATTTATATTAAAACACTTATAATTTATTATTTAGGTTTTTTAGCACCATATTTAGAACGAGCTTGACGGCGTTTTTCAACACCAGCAGTATCCATAGTACCACGTACAATGTGATATCTAACCCCGATTAAGTCTTTAACACGTCCACCACGTAATAATACTACGCTGTGTTCTTGTAAGTTATGTCCTTCTCCAGGGATATAAGCTGTTACTTCCATACCATTACTTAATCTAACACGAGCATATTTTCTTAATGCTGAGTTAGGTTTTTTAGGTGACATAGTACCAACACGAGTACAAACACCACGTTTTTGTGGAGAATTTTGGTTAGTTTGTTTCTTTTCTTTACTATTGTATCCAATTCCTAAAACTGGAGATTTACTTTTTCTAACCTTGTCACTTCTTCTTTTTCTAACTAATTGATTAATAGTAGGCATCTTTGGTCCTCCTCTCTTTACACACATCCAGGTGTTTCATTTTCAATATTTTAAATAATTTGCCGAGGCAAACTAAACATTGAATGCAAGAATATATTACCACTTTGACCACCTATTGTCAACACTTTTTAAACAAAAATAAAAAGTACTAAAATTAGTACTTTTATTCAGCATATTTTTCATCAAATCCGATAGTTTTATAACTATTACCACACATTACATATCCTTTATATATTGTAGAATCATTAGCATTAACAACCTTACCATAACCCTTACAATTTACTGCCTTATATACAGGATCTGTTAAAGCTGGAACTAATTCTTCAGATTGTAATTTAGGTAAACTAACATAATAGTTTTCATCTTTATTAATACTTAAATGCTTTCTAGACATAAAAGTCTTTGTAGCATCAGCTATTTTAAGTTCCATATCAACATAACTCATTCCATCTTGGGATTCAGAATTACTAACTTGATTATTAGGAACAACTAAAGCAGATGAATTAAGATATTTTCTATATACATTTTTATAATTTTTAACACCACTATTAGAAAAAGCATTACCTATTGATAAAGTAAAAGAATAAAAAACATAAACAACCACAAAAACAAATACAGCAAAAGCTAAAACATGTGGAATACCAAACCCCTTATTGTTCATATTAATCAACTCCTTAAAATATGTCTATTTCTTTAATATCATCTTTAAAACGATATAATTTAGCAGGTCTACCATTACAACCTATATTAAATTCATTTGTATCTTCAATTAAATCTAAACTAATTAATTTTTTTCTAAAATTTCTACGATCTAATTCTTGGCCTAAAATAAGCTCAAATATTTTTTGTAATTCAGGTAATGTAAAATCACTTGGAAATAATAATTTTAACATTTCAGTATTTTTAATTTTTTTCTTTAATGTTTTGATACTACAATTAATTATTCTCTCATGATCATAAGCCATTTTAGGTATTTCATTAATTAAAAACCAATGTAATTCTTTATTATTTATTTCTGATTTTTTTAATTCTATTGTTTTACTATCAATTAAACCATTATAACTTATAGATATTTTACGAATATCATTTACCAATTCATCACTAAATATTTTGTTTTGATCTAATGATATATTACATAAACCAAGTTCTTCATTAACATAACTTAATAAGTTTTCTTCTATAGTCATGTCTTTATATAGTGGTGTGTTAGGAATCATCCAATATCCTTTATATGGTTCATCATTAACACGTTCTAGTAAAACTTTTATTTCACCTTTGTCAATTGTAAATATACTAATTAATGTTTCTAAACTTATATTTTTTTCTAATACTTTAGTACTCATAAATACTACTCCTTCTTTGTGTTTTTTTTACACTGTTGCCTATTATATGTTAAAAAATAATTTTTGTCAAATTGAAAAAAAATCTAGAAAAACTAGATTTTTTTAATGATAAAATGTCTACACTCATAAGCGCAATAATTAGTGATATACTCATCTATTTTATTATAATCATTAAGATCATTAAATATTTTATTATCTTTTTCACAAAACCCTTTTAAACGAAGTTTACCATAAGCCCAATCACCTAAAATATAATTATATGAATCATAATAATCAGTTATAAGTTCACTAACGGCTGATTCATCAAATCCATCTTTATAGTTTTTAATAAGTTCATATTCTATATTATTTATTTTAACTTTTTTCATATCTACCATCCTGTACTAATATATTGATATTTATTTATATTTGAACTTCCATTCCAAGTAATAAATCCACCGGTAAGACCACCATCATTAAGTCCCTTAATTTCAGCTCTTATTTCTTCAGGACCATATTTATTATATGGTTGTTTTATTGCATCATATGCTTGAATCCATGTTCTTGCAATAGCAGGAGTAGGAATCTCTTTTTGTCTTAAACTAGCTTCTCTAGCCCAAGTAGACATTAGTCTGTATGGTTCAGTCCATGGAGTTACAAGACCATATTGATTATTATTAAAATGATCTGGATAAGGCATTGCACTTATAACATCTACTACATTAGATATAGCAGGCCAATATTGACCATAAGCAGTAACATATTGATTTGAAGATTCACCAAATACATCAACAGAAACATATGCATTAGCATCATGGATAGCATCTGTTGCATAAAACAAGAATGATTGTAATGCTTGTGCCTTAGTTTCACCATATATATTATGCATATCAACTAATCCATTTTTTTCAATTGTATAACTTCTATCAGGAAATCTCATATAATCAAATTGTATTTCATTAAATCCAATATCTTTAACTGATTCAACTGCAAGTTTAACATTATATTCCCACACTCTTCTAACAAAAGCACTAGGCCAGTAAGAACCATTATGAAGAAATGGTGTACCTGTACTTGTACTAGTTATTGCGTCCTCAGGATGATCATTAATATAATCACTATCTTTAAATGTAGTAATACGCCCTATTACATAAAAACCATTATCTTTTAGTTTTTTAATAATATTTTTATAATCCTCTTTCGAATATACTGCTTTATTGTATGCAGTAGGACTATATTCTTTCATAACATCAGACTTATATGAAGGAATAGTATTTTCCTTGATATCTACTACAAATGCATTAATACCTGTATTTTTAGCTAAATTAATATAAGCATCTATATTATTTAATACTCCACAATTTAGATATAGTGTTTTGGCATTATCTAATAATTTGTTATTTTCAAAATTAGGTTTGTCTACAGGGTAATAATCTAAATTATCAGCACTACCCCCACCATATGAATCACCTCGCGATGCATGTGTTAAATATAATCCATTAGGATCATAATTTTTATTTGCAACATCTAAAAGTTCTTCTAAATATTTTGAATATACATATCCTTTTTCTGTTTTATACATATTAACACTACCATCATCATTTAATCTATCAAATCCAATAATGTTTATTTCCTCACCTTTTTTATAAAAACCACTAATATCTAATTTATCTTTTTCTTTATATATAGTAGTACTAGTTCTTACATATCTAGTTTTTTCTCCCACAACTTCTTCATATTTATTTGTTATATAATCATCACTAATTAGATAATGATCATTATTTATTTTGACTTCTGTGTATAATACTTCGTCAACAGATATTTTCTTTTCAAAATATTTAATTTTAGTTCCTCTTATAAATTTTTTAGTCTTTGTTGTATCATTTTTTTCCATCAATTCAACTTCATACTTATCCGATTTTAAATATCCATTATAAATTTTGTTGTTATTAATTTTGTTAAATTTTTCTGGAAAAAATTTATAAAATGCAAAAGATGCTGAAACAAGAATAATTAAAATTAAAACATATCTAAGTTTAAATTTATTTTTCTTATTTTTTGCCATTTATTTCACCTCAATATTATTATATCACGATTTTATGTTATTGGGTTATTATAATAATTAGGAACACTTCCATTTATTATTTTTAAAGCAATAGGCAGTTTATCATTTATAGTAATATCTTTACTTTTAAAAGGAATAATAATACGTTCTTGTAGATTAAATTTAATATATATTTCAACAATAGCATTATTAATACCATAATTTTTGACTTCACTTTCTAATTTAGCACTTATATTACCTATTAAACTAAATTTTATTGGAATCTTAGGACCAAGATTAGAAAAAAATGAATTACTAAAAAAAGTTCCAATAGGAACTTCATAAATAATACCATTACCACCAAAATTGCTATTATATTCATTTTTTAAATCATTATAAAAATCTAGTTCTTTTATTTTACCTTTTTCAATTAGAATTAAATTATTTTGAATTTTAGTAGTTAAATTAAAAATTATTCGATTAACTTCAACCGGATTCATATCTATAGTATTTTCATTTATTATAAATAAATTTTCAAAATCAATATTATTGATATCTTCATTAGTAATAGATTTACTAATAACTAAACTAGATAATTTTTTTGCTTGTACTTCACCATAATGAATAATTAAAGGCATAGTTTTTTTGTTTAACCTATATAAACTAAAAAAAACTAATATGGAAATAAGAATGATAATCATTCCTATTTTATTTATGTAATGTTTTTTTCTTAAATGCATTCTTTTTTTCATAGTAATATATATGAAAAAAAGAATATATTATACAAAAATATAATCTTTTTTCTCATATTTACTTTTATTATTTTTTTCTTTCATATATTTATCTATTAATATAACTTTATCATATTTTAAGCTTTTTTTAACATCTATTATTCTTTGATTCCTAGAACCTCTATAATATAAATCCATACTAAATTCTTCTAGAATAAACTTACCATCAACAAGAACATCTATATTACTAAGTAAATTATTTATATCTTTATTGTTTGATTTAAGTAATTGCTCAAAATCATATCCAGTATATGCCCAAACATCTTTACCTTCTGATTTAATATAAGATGCTATTTCGTTAACAGCTTTTGCTTGAATAAAAGGGTCTCCTCCAGATAATGTAATACCATCATGATATTTAATATTTTCAGATAAATCTTTAATAATATCTTCTGTATTTGTTAAAAATCCGTCTTTAAAAGAATGAGTACTAGGATTATGACATCCTATACAATTATGAGGACATCCTTGAGTCCATAGTACTATTCTCATTCCTTCACCATCAACAATACTATCATATTGTAGAGGTGCTGCTAATCTAATTTCCATTTATAGAATGTTTAACTCTATCATGTTCTTCAGCACGTTTACCATTATTAAAACGATCAACAGTACCTACTAAATATCCTGTTATACGACGAATTCTTTCAAATCCTACTCCTTCGCCAACTTCTTTTTCTTTTTTTACTTCTTCACATTTAACTTTTTTCATAAATTAATCTCCTATTTTATATTACAACCTAATTCTTTTAATTTTTCTACACTTACTGGTTCTCCTGCTTTTCTTCCACATTTAGGACAAACATCACCAATAACTCCTACATATCCACAAACAGGATCTCTATCTACAGGATGGTTAATAGCGCCATAACCAATTCCTTCTTCTTTCATTATTCTAACAATTCTTTCAAATGCCTTAACATTTGAGGCTGTATCACCATCTAGTTCAATATATGTAATATGACCTGCTAAAGTAAGTGCATGATAAGGAGCCTCTAAATGAATCTTTTTAGCAGCTGAAATATTATAATAAACTGGTATATGGAATGAATTAGTATAATATTCCCTATCTGTAATACCTTTTAAATTTCCATAAATAGCTTTATCAATTCTCGTAAATCTTCCTGATAATCCTTCAGCAGGAGTTGCAATAACACCAAAATTTAAATTATATTTTAAAGCATACTCATCCATTTTATCTTTCATATGACCTATAATTTCTAAACCAAGTTTTTGAGCTTCTTCACTCTCACCATGATGCTTACCTATTAAGGCCTTTAAACATTCAGCAAGACCTATAAATCCAACAGTTAATGTACCATGTTTTAAAACTCGTCTCAATTTATCAGTAGGCTTTAACTTTTCACTATCTAACCATAATCCTTCTCCAATTAGAAATGGGAAATTATATACTCTTTTATTACATTGAATTTCGAATCTTTCTAAAAGTTGATCTTTAACAAGTTCAAGTAATTCATCAAGATCTTTATAAAAACCTTCCATATCAGCAACCTTACGTTCTTTAGTTGCTATACCATGTTTAATACCTAATCTAGGTAAATTAATCGAAGTAAACGATAAATTACCACGCCCAGCAGTAACACATTTATCTTTATCAGCAACATTAGCTAAAACTCTAGTACGACACCCCATATAACCAACTTCAGTATTATAATCTCCTTCTTTATAATATTCCAAGTTAAAAGGAGAATCTATAAAGGAAAAGTTAGGAAATAATCTTTTGGCTGAAACCTCGCATGCAAGTTTAAATAAATCATAATTTTTATCTTCTTGATTATAATTAACTCCCTCTTTTACTTTGAATATTGAGATAGGAAAAATTGGAGTTTCATTATGTCCTAAACCAGCATCTAAAGCAAGTAAATAATTTTTTATTATCATTCTACCTTCAGCACTTGTGTCAGTACCAAAATTAATTGATGAAAATGGAACTTGTGCTCCAGCTCTTGAATGCATTGTATTTAAATTATGAATAAATGCTTCCATAGCTTGATATGTAATTCTATCTGTTTTTTGTAATGCTTTTTCTTTAGAAATTCTAACAATTCTTTTTACTTCATCTGAATTTTTACATAGTTTATCAAAATCAGTTTCATCAAATTCTACAGAATTTAATTTATTTATTTTTTCTACAAATTTATCAAAATTAATAAATGTTAAAAATCCAGAATAATCAAGTAAGTCATACATAGTTTGTTTTAGTTGCTTTTTATATGTTTTAAGTACTCCAGGTGCTAAATAATAATCAAATGCAGGAATAGCTTGACCACCATGTTGATCATTTTGATTAGCTTGAATTGCAATAGCAGCTAAAGCACTATAAGACATAATATCATTAGGTTCTCTTATAAATCCATGACCGGTAGAAAAACCATTTTTAAATAGTTTATTTAAATCTATTTGTAAACATGTTGTAGTCCCCATTGGCATAAAATCCAAATCATGAATATGTATATCACCCGAATCATGTGCATCAGCAAATTTTTTCTTCATTAAATATGATTTAGCAAATTCTTTTGATACAGTACTACCATATTGTAACATTGTTCCCATTGCTGTATCGCCATCAACATTAGCATTTTCTCTTTTTGCATCTTCTTCATGAGCAGATTTTAAACCTAAACTTTCCAAAGTTTTTAAAAATTTATGCATTTTCTTTTCTTCAACAAATAGTAAACGAGATTGATTTCTTCTTTCTCGGTAATTTTTTGTTGATTCATAAACATCATCATATTTTTTATTTTTCAATTCTTCTTCAATTAAATTTTGAATTTCTTCAATTTTAATTTTATCTTTGTCTACATAATCTTTTTTTATTCTTTTTAAAACAGATTGAAATACATTTTGAACATCTTTTTCATTATATTTACCTTCTATACTATCAAATCCTTTTTGTATAGATATAGCAATCTTAGATGCATCAAAATTAACCTTTTTCCCATTACGTTTTATAACATTTATTACTATTTTATGTTCTTCATTAACTGTCATACAATACCTCTTTCTAAATCTAATTATACTATAACTAAGTAGATAGTCAATAGTTTTTTAGAACAAAAATCAAACATTTGTTTGTGTACTATTTATCGTATTTTATTTCTTTAGAAATTGGTATTGTTATAGTATCATTTAATGATTCTGGATGATATGTAATTACTTTTTGATTCTTAAAAACTTTATATAATGTTGGTGCTCCAATAAATGTAAATAAACCTACCCAAAGTCCATCATAAGTAGTTAAGTTATAAAAGTATTTTACAAATGGAACTGATAGTGCAAAAGAAAAAATTAAATTTAGGATTATAATATGTATATCTTTTTTTATTATAGTTATTTTTTTTAATTTTTGGATAAGAGACATTATAATAAAACTAAAAGCAACACTAATTGTTAAAAGTTCAACTAGATTAGAAGGAAATAAATTTTCCACATTACTCACCTCACTTATTAATATTCTAAAAATTAATTAAGTTGTATATAATTTAATGGTGATAATATGAAAAAAATATTATTTTTCATAATTACTTTTTTTATATTTATGACAAAAACTAATAATATTACATATTTTACCAATTTTAAAACTGTAGCACTTACTTTTGATGATGGCCCTTCTATTTATACTAAAAAAATAATTGATTTATTAGATAAATATAATTATAATGCCACATTTTTTTTAGTAGGAAATAAAATAGAAAAATTTAAAGAAGATGTTAAATATATAACTATTAATAATGAAATTGGTAATCATACTTATAATCATATATGGTCTACTAAATATAAAAATACTAAGGTATTAGAAGAAATCAAAAAAACAAATGATATTATTTATGATGTTACAAAAATAAAATGTAAATATTTTAGACCAAGTTATGGAGCTATCAATAAAAATTTACGTAGTTTAATAAAAGAAGAAATAGTTATGTGGTCATTAGATAGTAGAGATTGGAAATATAGAAATAGAAATAGTATTTCTAAAATTGTACTTAATAATATTAAGGATGGAGATATAATTCTTATGCATGAATTAAATGAATCATATGAAAGTTTAAAAATTATACTTCCAGAATTAAAAAAACAGCACTACCAAGTAGTTACTGTTTCTACATTAAATGAAATTAGAAAAATAAGAGAACGTAATGTATAGAAGTAAAAATATTGAATTACAAATACTATTATCTATATTTTTTATTTTCACAACTATTATTTCTATTATTCTTCTTTATAATGAAGATCTATATATAAAGTATAAGCAATTTATATTAGATCCTAAAAATGCATATATTATAGCTAGTATTAATAGAATCGTTATTCTAATTATTTTATTATTATTTTTGTATGCTAATTATGTGGATAAAAATATAGACATACTAGAAAATAAAGATTTAAAAGCGGATAACTTACAAATAATAGCATCTATTCTTACTATAATAAGTGGTATTATCGTTTTATATGTAACAATTGAATATTTTAGTACAAATATTAATTCTAGTTTAGAAAATCCAGTAAATTAAAAAATATTTACATTTTCTTCATCAACAAAATTATATCTTACAGAATTTACACCTATCTTATAAAGATTTTTATAATTAATTATCTTTCTAGGCTTAAAATTATATATATACATTAAATTATCTGATGAAATTACGCGATATAAATTCTTAAATTTATCTCTAATAAAACCAGTATTTTTTATATTATAATAATCTAAAATATTAAATTTTGAAATCATGACTTCTTCTTTACCATATATTATAACCTCTAAATTAGGAAGTTTATTATATCTATTTTTATAAGCTGTAATAATTTCTTCAATTTGATATTCTTCTAATTCATAAGACAAAGTAATTTTATTAACACCTAACGAATGAAGTAAAGCTACACTATATGAATTTACAATATTAAGTGAAAAATCTGTATCTACATTTTTATATTTATGTACACTTCCTAATTCTCCAACTAATATTTTTTGATCATATTCTTTATGTTTATTTTGTACTCTAGGTATTTTCAAAATCTTTCTAGAATCTTCAATTTTATTAAACAAATCTTCTTCCATATATATAGATTCAAAATTAAAATTCTTTATCATATTATATTGTTTTATATTTTTAATATATATTGATTTATTCGTAGTATGTTCAAAGTCAAAAGGTATATCAATTTCATAGGTACTTTCTTTTCTAGGAGAAAACTCTAATCTTTTTAATTTTAATTCCTCCAAAGCTGCACGTCTAATCTCATTAATCTCTTTAATAGGCACAAATAAATTATTATCCATATTAATATTTATGTATTCAAATTCATAAATTGAATTTCCTGTTTTCATAATTTGTTCTTTGATTCTATTTACATCTGTTGGCATATTTTTAGCATATTCAACGATTATATTACCTTTTTTGGTTATATTATGTAACCCATCGGATATGTGTAAAGTAATTACGTCGCCTTCAATAATATCTAAAGTTCCGGTAATTTTTACTTTTCTTTTAAGTGTATTTATTTCATTATTTACTTTTTTAATTACAGCATTATCAGTTGTTTTAAGGCATTTAGAATTTACTTTTATCCTTTCTTTACAAGGAATAGATATTATGTCTCCCTTGCTTGCCCTATCTATTCTTTTTTTATTTTTAAACATAGATGTAACAATAAAACCATAATCATTATTTCCAAGTATTCTAATACCATCATTTATAGAAAGGTCATCATCTAATTTAATAGTAACAAAATCATTTTTGTATTCTATTACTTTTCCTAAATTAATACCAATATGATTAGGTCTAAATGGATTAATAATTTCGTTATTTTTTTCTTTAAATAAAAATCCTTTAGTAAATAATCTATTAAATGTCTTTTTTAAGTCAAGTAAATCTTCTTCGCTATATTTAATTTTTCCGTATTCAAAATATGAATCAATAGCCTGTCTATATAGTTTAGTAACAAGATATACATATGCTGGAGATTTCATACGACCTTCAATTTTAAAACTGTCAGCACCTGTTTGTATTAGTTTTTCTAAATTATCTAATGAATTTAAATCTTTAGTACTTAAATTATATTCATCAGTATTAACTTTTTTCAAATTATTATCTAATACATCATATTTTAATCTACAACTACCAGCACATGTTCCCCTATTACCACTTCTATTACCTATTAAACTACTCATCAAACATTGACCAGAATAACTTATACATAATGCTCCATGAACAAATATCTCAAGTTCTATATTAGTATTTTCTTTAATATGTTTTATTGTTTCGTAATCAGTTTCACGCGCTAATACGGCTCTCGTACAACCCCTAGATTCAACAAATTTAGTACCTTCTAGATTATGTATATGCATTTGAGTAGAAGCATGAACATCTAGGTCTTTAAAACGTTTTCTAACTAAATCCATCATTCCAATATCTTGCATGATAACAGCATCAACATTAATATCATTTAAATATTTTATATATTTAATAAATCTTTCAACTTCATTTTCATAAATAAGTGTATTAGTAGTTACATAAATTTTAACACCATATTCATGAGCATAATTAACTGCTTCTTTTAATTCATCATAATCAAAATTATTTGCAAAATTTCGAGCTCCAAACATATATCCGCCTAAATATATAGCATCACATCCACCAAGAATAGCAGCTTTTAATGCATCCATATTACCAGCAGGAGCAAGTAACTCTGGTTTTTTCATAGTAAACACCTCATGAAAGATTATAACAAATTTATAATATTTTTTCTAGTTTTACAATTTTGTATCCTTTATTCCTTACATACCTAAAAATAATATTTAACTCATCTTCTAGTTCATCACTTGGTTTAAATACAAAAATATAATTATTTTTAAGGTTTTTCTTTACATTTATTAGATAGTTTTTTTTGATTATCTTACCTTTTACTATTTTATATCCTTCTAATTTGCATTGAGTTTCTAGGTATTTATTTTTATATAAACAATATCTTTTTGTATTTGTATGTTTTATATTTTTAAAATTATATATTCCATCACCATTATATACATCAAAATAAGTTAAATTTCCAATATTTTCATATTTTTCACCTAAAATAATAATACTTATAACTTGATCATTTCCTTTATTATTAAAATTTAAAAAAAATAACATACATAAAATTAGTCCTAATTTTTTCATAATATTCACCTATAATTTTATATTGTAATAAACATAATTTTATGATATTATTTTAATGAAGATTAGGAGTGATAATTATGAAAAAGGAAAAATTATTATTTATGAAATTATTATCTCCAAAATCAATAATCTAGTAATTATTATTAGTATTACTAGATAAATAATTTATTTAGATAATACTAAAACATTTTCTGTTTTAGTGTTTTTTTTAGGAGGAAATATATGAAAGAAATAATTTTGAACCATCCACTTGTGGAACACAAAATATCTATATTAAGAGATAAAAATACAGGTACAAAAGAATTTAGAGAATTAATAAGTGAAATTACAATATTCTTATGCTATGAAGCTATGAAAGATGCAAAACTTAAAAAAACAAAAACTACTACACCAATAACAACATGTAGTACCAATAAATTAGATGAGAATAACTATGTATTTGTTCCAATCTTAAGAGCAGGATTAGGAATGGTAGATGGAATTTTAAAATTAATACCTAATGCTAAAGTAGGACATATAGGACTATATAGAAATGAAGAAACTTTAGAACCAGTAAAATACTTATTTAAAGTACCTAAAAATATACAGGATAAAGAAGTAATATTACTTGATCCTATGCTAGCAACAGGTGGTAGCGCATGTGCAGCTATTAAGATGTTAAAAGATGAAGGTATTAATAATATTAAATTTTTATGTATTATTGGTGTAAAAGAAGGTATTGAAAGGATAAAGAAAGAACATCCCGATGTACAAATATACTGTGCTAAACAAGATGAATATTTAAATGAAGTTGGATATATTGTACCAGGACTTGGAGATGCAGGAGATAGAATATTTGGAACAAAATAAAAAGAGCAATTGCTCTTTTTAATTTAAATGTTTTAAAGAATCTAAGACAAATTTTCCATCTTTTCTAACTAAGACATCATCAAGATATATTTCTCCTCCACCAAATCTTTCTTGTTGAATTAAAACTAAATCCCAATGTATTGCGGAACTGTTTCCATTGTAAGCATTATCATAACATTTACCAGGAGTAAAATGAATACTTCCACTAATTTTTTCATCATATAAAATATCACCAATAGGTTCTGTAATTAATGGATTAACACCAAATGAAAATTCACCCACATACCTAGCACCTTCATCAGTATTAAATATTTCATTTAAAGCATCATTATTTCCATCACATGTAGCTTCAATAATTTTACCATCTTTAAAAAGCAAACTAATATTTCTAAAGATATTACCATTATATGGACTAGCAGTATTGTATGTAATTCTACCATTAACACTATCTTTAACAGGTGCTGTATATATTTCTCCATCAGGAATATTACATTCTCCACAACATGGAATTACAGGAATATCTTTAATACTAAAAGTTAAATCTGTATTAGGACCAACTATATGAACTTTATCAGTCTTTTCCATTAATTCTTTTAAAGGTTGTAGATCTTTTTCCATTTTTTTATAATCATATGTCATAGCATCTAATGCATAACGTGTAAATTCTTCTGTCGGCATAGATGCTTTATAAGCATCAATTAGTGAAGGATAGTTTAATAATACCCATTTTCTTTTATTAACTCTTACTTCATTAGCATTCATAGTAATGCGACCTAAGTCTTTTTTTATTTGTGGATCTACAAATTTGCTTTCATATTCGTTTTCAGTATAACGAATACGGATATAAGCATCAAAATTTTCGTTATCTTGTTCTAGTTGATGATTAACTTCATTCATTCTATCTATAGTTGTATTTTCTAGAAGAACTTTATTAATTTCTTGATCTTCTATTCTAACAAAAGGTATTGCACCTGCTTTTGCTACACTTTTAACAAGTTCCACAATTAAAGGTTTAGCTTTTATAGAAAAACTATTAATTAAAACCTTTTCACCTTTTTCTAAATGTACTGAGTAATTAACTAAAATATCACTCAATTCTTTTAATTTATTTTCCATATTATCACCTCTACTTTCATTTTAACATAATATATATGGAAAGGAGAATAAAAATGTATCGATATAATAATTATCCTAATGATGAAAGGATGGGATTTTTAGGTCCATTTATACTTGGTGGAATTACTGGTGGATTAGTAGCTCCATATTTTTACGGAGGTTATGGTGGTAGGTACTATAATAATTATTACTACCCATATTATCCCAATTATTATTATAGACCATTTTAGATAAAATATGATAAAATAATAATGGTGATAATATGAAGATGTGGCAAAAAATATTATTAACAATAATAGTATTAATAGTAATATCATTATTGGTATTCTTATATTCGAAATATATAGGTGCAAAAATGTTCTACGTAAAAGAATATCCATTATATAGTACTACTATAGATAACAGCTATAATGGTCTTAAAATAGCTCATTTATCAGATATACATTATGGACTCGGAATGACTAAAAACGATTTAGAAAAAATAGTAAAAGATGTAAATTCCCTAAAACCTGATATAATTGTATTTACAGGTGATTTAGTAAATAATAAAGTAACGAATAAACAGTATAAAGAACTTGTAACTGTAATGAATAAATTAGAAGCTAAACTTGGTAAATATGCTATAGACGGAAATCATGATTATATATATAAAAATTTTAATAAATTAATTGAGGATTGTGGATTTACTAATTTAAATGATACATATGATATCATATATAACGAATCTTATGAATCAATATTTATAGCAGGGGTAAGTAATAATACTTATACAACTAAAAAAATAGAAGATAAAACAGAAACGATATTTGATTTTATGAATAGTGAAGAATATAAAAGTAAATATAGTATTTTATTAATGCATGAACCTGATTTTATAGAAGATATTGATTACAAATTATTTAATATTGTTTTAGCAGGTCATTCACATGCTGGACAAGTAAGACTTCCTTTTATAGGTGCTTTATATACACCTAAATATGCTCGTAAATATTATGAACCTTATTATAAATTAGATAATACAGAATTATATATATCAAATGGTTTAGGTACTAGTGAAATACCTATAAGACTATTTAATAGACCATCATATAATTTTTATAGATTATACAAAAAATAGGCATTTAACATGCCTTTTTTTTATTTATACATACCACTAATTTTATTTCTAATATCACTAGTAGGATTATCAAGATTCCATTTTTTATTAATTCTAGTTAAAGTAAAATCAATAGTATATGTAGTTTTATCTTTTATTTCTTTAAATTTATCAAGTCTATATTTATCAAAAGAATTATCATCATTAAATTCATCTGAATTTTCATTATAATAATTATCAATTTCATCTAATCCTTTAGTATAGTCAATTACATCAATTTCAACAGTAACTACGGCATTATCCCCATCAATCTCTTCATTTTTAACTTTATAAGTCATTTTTTGATAGTTAGACTTAATAATATCTTTATATTCATCATTATTATCATTACCAAAATCTATTATATCATCAAGATCACCTATTACATCTTCATCCATTTCTTGATATTTATTTAAATAATTCTCTACTTTTTTAGTAGGAGTATTATCAAGATCCTCTGCCATACTACATCCAGCTAACATTAATGAAGAAAGTAATAATATTAAAAACTTTTTCATAATATTCCTCCTCATTTCTTATTTTGTATTAAAGAAAGAAAATTATTCATTTTTTCAATATTATTTTTATCTAAATACAATCTTTTTTTATAGTCATTATCAGGAATTTCATCATATAATTCCATATACAAATATTTTAAAAAGTTATCATTACATTTTAACAATCTAGTTTTAATATTTTTTTGTTTTCTTGTTAAAAAAGAAATATTATTAAAAGTAATAATTTCGTTATTAATTAATTCATAATTAT